>Ga0315904_10004325_pt1 | contig 20353 bp, 17 predicted proteins | sample LakEriMetagenome_6_FD_203529 | JGI IMG/M metagenome (GOLD analysis project Ga0315904, IMG submission 203529) | Freshwater fungal communities from buoy surface, Lake Erie, Ohio, United States - Buoy 12 MA120 | ecosystem: Environmental > Aquatic > Freshwater > Lake | place: USA: Lake Erie, Ohio...
AGATAGCGCCAGACTGTCACCGGGAATTGCACGGTCTGCATCAGAAACGAGGCATCGGCCAACGTCGACGACTCTGGCGTGTTGGAACTGGGTGGGGCTTCAGCGGCAGACATGCGCACGAATCCAGTGTGGTATCGATTCGACAGCCGGGAGACTTCGGCAGTCTACCCAGCCCGCCCGGTGCGCGTGTAGTCTAACGGTCGCTGGAGACCCCTTGTGCCGCTGCCGTTCTTTCTGGTCCCATCCCCATGACCACCCCTCCCTCCCCCCAACACCCATTCCCGCCTCCAACCGCACCGTCCCCCCCGCCGGCGAAAAACCAGTCGCCTGGTCACCCGCCCCGGGTGGCCGATCCGTACGGCCCCGTCCCGGGCTGGTCTCGCGGGTGGCTGATGGGCGGGGCGGTGTGGCTGGTCCTGATCTGCGGCGTGTGGTGGTTCTGGCCGTGGTACATCCGCCGCCAGGTCGTGCAGTTCGACAATCAGTTTCTGCCCCTGATGGGTCAATACGGCGACCTGTACGGCGCGTTCAATGCCCTTGTCTCGACTTTCACGCTGGCCGGGCTGGTCTTCACCCTCTGGCAGCAGCACCGGGAACTCGATCTGACCCGCGCGGCCCTCACGTCGTCGCTGAACATGCAGGGGTTGCTCGAGGTTCGCCAGGTGCTGCAAACCGATGAGGTGCGCGCCGCCCGCGCCCATGTTCAGGGCCCGACCTTCCCAGCCGATCCCGATCTCTGGACGGATTGCGATTGGACCAGGGTTGAGCGAGTCTGCCATACCTTTGAGTTTGCGGGAATCCTCGTCAGCAAAGGACTGCTCAATCGCGAGTACGTCTTCTGCACCTGGGGAGGGCCGATCAAAAGGTGCTGGGAGAAGGTGCACCAGATCCAAACCAATCCCAAGCGGGGCTTCACCCTCCCCTACGCCCATTTTCAGTACCTGTACGAGCAGCACGAGTTGTGGTGCGCCCACGGGAAGACCGAGCCGGTGCAGGTCCCCTGGCAGCCACCGTTCAGGCAGAGACCTGTTGACGGGTGATCCCCCCAAGCCTCAACTCTCGGTGGGTGCTGGAGGATGAGGGCCCGGCTTCCGCCGGCGGGGGCGCTTGCCAAACCTGCGGAAGACAACCTGTTTCCACAGGTCGCGACACAACCCCCGCGAATTCGCATCCCTCGCGAAGGCGCGCCAGGCGACCAGCGACTGCTCGATCTGGTGGCCCCGCAGTTCTCCCGCCTCGTAGCCACGCTGAAGGGCCCGGCGGCGTCGCACGAATCGCCGAATCGTCCGCTGCTGCAGCCACCGTCCCTCCGGAAACAGCCGCAGTCCCAGGAAGTTCAGACCGTCGACCGAGGGGGCGACGATCGTCTTGTCGGGGTGCAGTCTCAGTCGCAGGGGAATCAGGGCGTCCCGCAGCGCGTCGCGCCAGTGCCACAGGGCGGCCTTCGAGTCGGCAAACAGCACCAGATCGTCGGCGTAGCGCACATATCCCGGCACGTGCCACGCCTCCCGAACAAGGTGATCGATGGGGTCGAGCAGGACGTTGGCGAAGAACTGGCTGGTGAGATTGCCGATGGGGAGTCCTTTGGGACGCAGCACTGCAAAAAGGTCGTCGCCAGGAAACCAGTGTCGCGACGCCTCGCGATCCAGCAGACCGGCACCACTGGCGACAATGCGGCGAATCAACTCGCGCAGCGGAGCTTCCCGAAGGCGGCGGCGCAGCATCGTCAACAGCACCTCGTGGTCGACGTTGGGAAAGAATTTCACGAGGTCGGTCTTGAGGTAATACGGATACTTCCGCAGCAGCTGCTGGGCCCGGCGCCAGGCGCGATGGGTCCCGCGCCCCTTGCGGCAGGCGTAGCTGTCGGGTGTGAAACGACGCTCATAGAGCGGTTCCAGCACGTTGACCACCGCATGATGCACGATTCGGTCGCGAAACGGGGCGGCACTGATCAGTCGAGGCTTCGGGTCGCGGATGCGAAAGTTGTGATAGGGGCCGGGTTGCCACGTGCCAGAAGCCAGTTCCTGCTGAAGCAGTACCAGATTGTCTTCCCACTGAAAGTCGAACTGCAGGGCGGCCGGGCGATACCGCTTGCGGCGACGGCAACGGTGGTACGCCAACTGAAGATTGGGCCAGGCGACAATCTGTTTCCAAAGTCCACCAAACGAGCGGGCCATGGCGCGGGGAACGGTTGTTGCAGGAAAATGGTGCGGGACGGGAACGCGTGAGAAACGCAGGGGGGCGTTGGCCCGGTGGGGCTACCAGTCCCCCTGCGTCGCCGCGGCTTCGGCCCCGGCCGGGCGCGGGCCCGCCGGGTACCAGGAAATCGATCTTGTCGTCCTCTTGGCACAGACCGGACGTGTTGACCGGGGAGACCGGCACAGACCCGGTATCGGGCGTGAGACCAATCGAGACCCTTCCCGAAATCCGCCGACAGCCGGGCTGACGGCGACCGGGAAGGGGGATTGGAGTCAGACGATTCGGGAACAACCTCACTCGCCCCAACACAACCGAAACCCGATGTTGTGGTTCCGATTGTCGGGCGTGTTGTCGTTGCGGTTCGCGCAACGGAGGTTGTCTCCGTTGTTGTTCCACGAGCCGCCACGCAAGACACGCGACGGACCGACGGTCACCGATCGACTCCCCTGCGCCAGGCCCCCAACAGGCGACCCAGCTCAGCGATCGATTCTGCAGCGAATTGAGTCTGGCGTCCACCCCACAACTGCCAGTCGGTCGCATACCTCAGCAGAGCCCGCAGACCCAACAACTGCCCATCGGCCACCTCAAGCCAGCGGGCCCGGTCAGGCCCGCGGCACACATTCGCGGCCAGCAGCGACTGTTCGAAGTCAAACGCCAGTGATTCGAGGCGGTTGGTGTACGAGTGCCGCAGGTTCTTGGCGAATCGCTGGGTATGCCGAACCAGCCAGACGATGAAATCGTGGGTTTTGACGAAGAGCGGGGTGTCGGGAAGCGACATGCAGGAAACCTCCCCAAAAATTTTTCGGCGAACAGGGGGGGAACCCCCTGTACCCCCCTCAGAGGACAGAGACCAGAGGGACAGAGTCCGCACGAGGACGACTCGGGAACAACCTCACTCGCCCCAACACAACCGAAACCCGATGTCGTGGAACCGATCGTCGGGCGTGCCGCCGGAGCGGAACGCGCAACGGAGGAGGCCTCCGAAGCCGCGCCACGAGCCGCCACGCAAGACACGCGACGGACCGACGGTGTACATCAGGCCCGTTGCTGCCTCAGAGGGAACAAGGATGGTTGGTGTGGTGTTGTTGTCCACCAGTTGCGAGTGCTTTGCGACGCGCAGTTTGTATTTGTCATCTTCATCCCGGAACTTGATGAAGTCCTTGACTTCGACAATGTCGACGCGATTTGGGTCAACGCACCATTCCCAAACGTTGCCGTGCATTTGCCAAAGTCCCCAACGGTTGTGACGAAATGCCGGTGGTTTCTCATCGTCATCGTGATGCTTCCACTCCTGTCTCACTTTTTCAGTCCACCGCACCGGCAGCGTTTGGTCGACGTAAAAGGAGTTCTGTTCTGTCTTAGCCGTGTTGCGTGGCCAGTTGCCGTTAAAGTTCGCCTGCGAACCATCCAACGACCCAGAACCCCCGCTGGCCAGGCTGAACAGATCCTGGTCTCCATCAAATCCCGCCCGGCAGGCGAATTCCCATTCGCTTTCGCTGGGCAGCCGGCACTTTTCCCCCACCCAGCACGCGAACAAAGCCGCGTCGTACCAGTTGACCCGAATCATGGGACAGTCTTCCTGCTTTGCCTTTTGATCGAGGTTTTTTATCTCTGCCACAAGCCGCCCGGGATCAAACAACCGATACTGCGCCACCGTGACCGTGGTCGCCTGCATCCAGAATCGCCGCACGGGCCACCAGTGCTGGGGACGCTCATTTGGATAGCCGATCGTGTCAGGGCTGCCCTGGCGGAACCAAAAGGTTCCGGGCTGGTCGTTGGCCTCTCGTTGCTTTAACCAGTCCTGCAGTTGTGAGTCTTGGGAGTTGCGTGGTGGGCACAACTGCCAATTGGCGGTTTCGCCCTCCTCGACTGCATTCGCCGGTGTCACGTTGTACTTCGTCAATGCCTCCGGCGGCAACAGGGTCGCGGCCAGCGCGGCTGTTTGCTTGTCGGATCCCTTCAGAATGTCCTGAAACTGTCGATTGAGTTTCTGTTTCCAGTGGTCGAATTCATGCCAATTGTGGTGCTTGGCCCACCGGAGGGCGTCCCACATGCGTTCCGTCGGTCGCGGGTATTTCTTATTCGGCTCAAACAACGTCGACAGGGAAGCGGCGATCGAGACGGGGGCGAATGTTGGTTCTTCCGGATCGACGTCTTGCGGTGCGTCCAGTTCAATCAATTCGATGAGGAATTTCCAGGTGGAGTCCCATTGGGGATTGGCGGCGGCTTTTTTCAGGCGTGATTCGTTGCATTCGTAGGCTTCTACTCCCAACGTTGTGGAGACGACTGGCCAGTCTTGCTGCTGATTGGATTTCAAAAAGCGTGCGCAAAAATACTCCATCATTTCGCGGTGCTTCCAGGCGAAGAGAGTCTCCGCATCGATGAATTGCTCACTAATAAGGTGACTGGTAGCGACCGTAAGTGCAGGCAACCGGTTTAAAAAGCGATCCCAGTGCGCAAGGTTTGCCCTTGCTGTCCGTTGAGCGCACTTCGCCAGAAGTTCAACAAACTCTTTGTTGACAATCACAAACCGGCCTGGATACGCAAGCATCATTTCCAGAGCAATGCAACTGAGGTACTCAGCTGCATTGATAGTTGCCGCATCTTGATTCCGCGCCTCAACGGCATTGCCGTCCACTTCGTAGACAGTCTTGGTCAGTGTGGGGTTCAACAGATTGCTAATCACCTTCTGATAGAGGTCGGCACGATTCACAAAAGTCGGAAATTCTGTCTTGTCATTGGCTTCCGCCAGCTTGCGCACCAATTGCAGCAATTGCGGAACCCGCAACAGAGTTCTCGCGTCGGTCGTCAGTGGTTTAAAAATCTTCTCGTTGTCGAGCAACTTTTTGGCTGCTTGATTGTCCTTGCACGCGTTCTCAATCTGCTCCGCATCGAGATTCAGTGTGAGCTGGAATTTCATCAGCACAGGACGCAGAAACTCGACCTGTTGCCGGTCTGTCCAGCCATCGAGTCGGGCAATCACCCAGCGATTCGGCTGAAACCGGCCATTCTTTTGAAACTCCTCGCGCACTGCGATTTTTCGGCTGGTTACCAGGACGTGCATCTTCCCCCAAATGTCGTCGTCCGAAGACGCGGTGGATCCCACAGACCGGTCGGGGTGAAACGCTTTGAGCAGATCCCGCCGTAACTGCACCCGCGGGTCCGTCAATTGGTCGTACGCATCAAACAGCAATACGATGCGCTCGGGTTCACTGAAGAGATACGCGACGAGATCTTCTGCCTGAATGTGGTGCTTTTGCAGCAGGGCCTCGTGAGTCGCCCGCAAATCGCTCGTGAGATGGTCACGAAGGGTCGTTCGCCAGCGTCCTTGGGCGGTGGGTGTTGGCCACGCCATGGATTCCGAACCGTCGGACTGCCAGCGCAGCACCAGCGGCGGCTTTTTTCCGACCAGTTTCTCCCGGGCTGTCTGATCACACAGCCAGCCTTGCAGTCGCCGCAGAAACACCGACTTCCCGGTGCCGGCATCTTCCGTCAGCAACAGCCGTAGTCCGGACTGCGGGGAGTCGAGTCGCGTGCACAGATCCTCCTGCGGATTGTTTGGATTGCGATCAGTGTTGGGCCGCCAATGCCATAGCTCTAGAAGTTTGTCATCGTCGTCCGCATGTGGATCGCAGATGGAAAAAAAGGCGGGATCTTTGGCATCGGCGTCCAGCGGCTTGACCTCGCTCCGTTCGGGTAGGTCCGGTTTCTCGGGCTTTTTCTGCACCGACAAACCGCACCCCAAATAGGTCATGTTCTCTTCACGCTGATACCTCTTCCAGCCCTCCACGGACTGTTCGCAGAGATCCTTCAGAAACCGGTCACAGCGCTCGGGCCGGGTTTCGAATTCCTCCAATTTCTCGTAGCACAACTCGGCCAGCAGTTCCCAGAGGAAGACGCAGTCGAGGACGGTGAGTTGGAGATCGCGATTGTTGGAGCAACGTTGGAGTCGTGCGGCGAATTCAATTGAGTAAGTGCGCAAATCATCGGCCCGCTGCGTTTTGCTTTCAGTCGCCAGGATCTTTTCGTACCAGTCCGTTTTTGTGATGAGCAGTTGCCATTGCTGTAGTCCATCAGGGACATTCAGAGTCTCTGTAACGAGGTGTGCCAACCATCGATAGGGGGCCTTGACTTGATCTTCATAATTGAATTGAACATCTGAGTCATCACCTTCGAAAAGCACATATTTCCTGCGCTGCTCCTGGACCTTTTTCAGCAGATCTGCATACTCGCGCAAGTGTTCCGGAACGGTATCCTTAACCATTTCATAAACGTCGGATGGTTTCTGTTGGCAGAGTGAATACTGGGTTCTTTCAAACTGTGACAGGAACTCCGTATCCCTTGTGTTTTTGACGATTGAGAATCTCGTTTCCTGAGCGGTAACGATGGCATAACTATGCTTGCAGGGATTCACGACCGCATCCGGGCTGAATTGGTACTCCTCTCTCAGAATCGTCGTTTGTTTTGCGATAGCTTCGGAGTGTTTGGTCCGTAAATGCTGCAGGCAACGAACCCGTCCCCATGGAGTATGCTGCAGCGACAGATGCAGCAGCGCCATGATGTCAAAGTCACTGGGGCAACTCGGAGAGTAATAGAAGTTCCCTTTGGGCAAACTTCCATATAAGAACAAGTCCGAGAACTGATTCGAAAAGTTTTTCGACCAGTCTCTCAAGTAATTCAGGTAATCGGTCTGGAGAGTTTGTGGCATTGTCTTGTCCTAGAATCTTCGCACCGAGACTCTTTGACCCTGGAACATCCCTACAGGCTCGATCGCAGAAAATCAGCTTTAGAGCCAGGTTGGGCATGGTCAATGACTCGCGATCGTACTCGCTGCTTAAATCGGATGCGACCTTTGGTACTCGCGCAGAACATCAAGGGTGTGCTCGGATTTCATGGCGAGGCTAACCTCTTGTGCGCAAATGACTTGCCCAAACTGCATCGCATTGGCTGTTGTCATACAGGTTCGCCATGGCGGCGACCTGCTCCGCAGGGCGGGGATTCCAAGGCTGCCCCGACAGCTTGAGCCGCGCTGTGCGGGTCTTGCAACTGGCGTCTGTCGGGCCCGAGCCAATCTGCCAGCTCCGTTCGACGAATTCCGGAAAATTGATCATGTCTCTTCGATCCACCACGTAGTTCAGCAACCGGGTGGCGGCGGCCCGCTTTCGACCACGCCACTTGGCCCGCCATGCTGACAGTGCCTCGTAGGCCCTCTCATAGCCCTCATGCTTGAACATGTGCATCATGTCGTCCGCCCATTTCCGGCCGTCGACACTCTCGTCTCCATACGTTTCACGTCGTGCCCGGTGGACGTTTTGACTGAGGTGGTAGAAGTCCAGCCCCAATCCAGTCAGTCTTAACGCGGCGTCGTGCAACTGGTTGGCAATCCAGCTCGCCCCATCAACGTTCGCGATTCGCTCGTCGGCGGTTCCGTACCCGACCCGTGCCGCCTCGCGTTTGAGCAGCGATGAGATCCGCGTCCGCTTGCTCCGACTCAAAACAACGTGTAGATGCGAGTTTGTCTCGTCATAGAACACGACCGCCTTGAACTCCTTGTACGGTTGGTCCGAGCCGATGGTCCGCGGTAACAGCGGCCGCAAGTGCCGTCCCTTCCGCTCCGCCTGTCGTCGCTTCTGAACCACTTTCTTCCGACGTTTCTGTTTCTCCTGGTCCGTGACCATCGGGACCATCACCCCATCCACACCCACATACATCCGGGTCTTTTTACGCTCACCGGGAACCTTGCACTTAGCAGCCGTCATCGCTGGCGCAATCAATTCCCGCTGCTGCGCATGCAGGACTCGCTGGCCGTCCCGCTCAACCAATTGCCGCAGTTGCTCCGCGCTCATCTTGATCTGCGCGGCGCGGCCCAGATTCTCGGCCGCTCGGCGAAAACTGCAGGCGTCGTTGTTCAGGCGGCAAGCGAGTTCACGAACACCCACGGTCACATTCTCGCCGGCTGGCGTCAGCCGGTCGTCGATCGGTGTCACACTGCCAACGTCGGGATCGTACCACCATCTCCGCCGCACGCTGATTCGACCATTGATCGTGAGATATGTGGTTCGCTGCAGGCCTTTATTCTGATACCGTTTTCCGTCGGCTGTCTGCGGAGGGGGAAAAAGCGGCATCTGCCGCTCCCACTTTCAGTTGAATTGCCGCCTCGAAGGCGGCTCTCACAAACTCCTGCCCGGCATCCCGAACGGCTTCTTCACTGCCGGAGATCCATAACCCATCCGGGGCGTTATTCACAGCGGCGGCGACCTGCTCCGCAAACCCGGGGCAGCGTTCCATCACAATCTTCAGCACATCCTCAGCCGTGATTTTCGGGGCCTCGCTCATCTGTCACCTCATTCAGACTGAATCGAACCGGTGCCTCCTGACTCCACCAAAGTCTTGTGTCACATCTGTACAGGGAGCGCCAGGCAGATTAGTCACACCCAGCTGACGTGGGCCCGAGCCGGTGGGGCCCACGTCAGCTTTTGCAGCACTTGGTAACAGAACAAAAACGTCAATAGGAGAAATCGAAGAATTTGTGGTGGCTTTGGATGCATGGGTGGATTGGTGTACTCATTTTTCTTGGTCGGAGGCTCGGCATGGACGCCGAAGATGATGCGTTGGAACGTCGGAAGATGCAGCTTTTGCAGGAGATCGCCGGCATCGAAGTCGAGCAGCAGCGTCGGCGCGGGTTGCTGAAAAAGGTTCCGCATTTCAGTGAAATCGAAGACGCCGGACAAAAGCTGGGACGATTTCTCAGCCGGTCTACTCAGTCGCGTCTTGCCAATGAAGTTGCCGCCGGCGAGCACGCCACTCACTCATGTCCGACCTGTGGCCAGACTTGCCCGGTTGAAGTCATGAAACGGACCGTGACCGGCATTGATGGCCCTTTCGAAATGATGGACCCCAAAGCCTATTGCCCGGCCTGTCGCCGGGATTTTTTCCCTCAGCGTGAGGCATTGGGGTTTGACAGTCGTCAGTGCACTCCCCATTTGCTGGCCGTGATCCATCTCGCCGGGGAAGTGCGCTCCTTCGAGCGTGCCCGACTCATGATGGACTATCTGATCGAGCACAGTCGCTCGGCCAAGACGATCGAACGACTTGCGCACCAGGTTGGTCAGGAATTACAAGCACGAAATGAGACATCCAAATCGGAACAGGAGGTGGTCGTTCCTGAGGTCGCTGTCGTTTCGTGTGATGGCGGACGGGATCCGCACCCGCGCCGCTCACTCCAGTTTGATTGGGCTCTGAAAGAGGACCAGGTGGCAAGTGGCCAAGGGGGGGGGCTTTGTGAGTGTACTTTGGCTCAAAAGACACTCAGTGGAAATGATCGTGCAAAACGAACACGTTCTGAAGGGAGAAAGATCGCGCAAACTGCACCCGCCCGACACCCGACAATGTCCGTTTACTGGCGGTCATCTGGCATTCCGTCCGGTTTGCTTCCTGAGGAAGTCGTCCCCCGACTCTGGGGGCCAAGGTCCGCCAGACGACAACCAGGCCACACAGAAGACTCGCGTCGCAAAAGCGGCCGCTGATCCGAATATTCCCGCTGCCTCGGCACGGCTGGACGAAAACCGGGACAGGTGCGGGTGTACACATTTTGCCGGGCGGAAGCATCTTGATCCACAGTTCCAGTCCTGGGTAGGGGGACTCGTCAAGTTTTGGCCGGCGCAGAACACTTGGCCTTTTGTCCCGATGGCTGGGGTCCCAGGCCCGTCATGGACAAAAGCTGATTTGACCTCGACTCTGCCCGGAACCGTCCCCAGCCTTTTGTCCCGGGCAGATAGCACTTCTGGCCAAACCCAATTGGGACAAAAGTCCGGCACTTTGGTTTTCTCGCCATCCTTGGGGCTGTTGGACAAAAGGGACAAAAGGTATTCAGAAACCCCTAGAAAATAGCTTTTGTCCTTTTGTCCTTTTGGCCAGGGGTCGCGCAAAAAGTTTAGTTCTAATACATCTCTCTTGTCTTTTGTCCTTACGTCCACACACGTCACACACACGCAGCGTGCGTGCGCACGCGAGGGGGCCCCCCCCTTACGTCTTCGCGTTTGCGCGAGGGGTCGGGACAAAAGGACAAAAGGCCAAAAGGTCCCAAGCCCCCCCCTCACCGGCCGGCACTGGCCTCTTGGGAAAGTCTGTGGATCATCTGGCACACACAGGGGACGCAGAAACGCACCACGGCCGGCCGTGGCAAGGCCTGTTTGCCGGAATGGGCTTTTTGCCTACCAGCCGCGAGCAGTGCGTCCCCGGGCCTGCCAGGGGCCTTGGCGACGATTGGGGCTTTTGTGATACGTGTCGGCGAGCACCAAATCTGCGTTGTGCGAGATGCCTTCCGCTCCCGGCAATTCCGTCCCACGGGAAACTGGCCTGTGGTCATCACCTCTCCGAAACGGGTGTGGACTGGTGTTCGTGTCCCTGGAGCGTGTCGGGGGATCGACCACTCGGGGCGCCTGGAAATCCCGCCCGTCCCCCCCCGAAACCTGTCGCCTGTTTGCTTTCAGCCGCTCGGAGGCCACAGGGTGAATCGTGGGCCCGGTAGGTCCAGGTACACTCAACAGAGGGATTCCCGGCCGCCTCCCGAGAGCCAGGAAGGAATCTTGGACCGACCCGCCGGCACCCGAATCAACCGCTGAAAGCGTTTTTTGGGCACGGGTATGTGTGCCGTCACACTGTCACATGAAGAGTGTGACGGGGATTTCGGCCGCCAGATTCCCCACGTTTTCCCACATCGGGCAAGGGGCACGACCGCCTCCGGCAGGACGAACCCGGGAAAGCCCCATGCATGAGTGACGTCACACTGTCACACAAGGAGTGTGACGGGACCTCGATCGTCGAATTCCCTGCGATTCCCGAGTTCAGGCACGCGGAATGGCCAAATCCGGCGGGACGGGCCCGGTACCAGGCCAGGCATGAGTGCTGTCACACTGTCACACCAGCAGTGTGACGGGGACCTTGGCCACCAAATCCCCCCGGATTCCCAACCTCGGGCAAGGGGCACGGTCGGACCTGCTGGGACGTTCCCGGGACCGGGCCACGCATGAGTGCCGTCGCACTGTCACACCGGGAGTGTGACGGGGACCCTTCGCCAATAAGTTCCCAGGGATTCCCAAGATTGGGCAAGGGGAAGCGTCGAATCCGGCAGGACGGGCCCGGTACGAGGCCACGCCTGAGTGAGGTCACCCGTCACACGAGGAGTGCGACGGGATCTTGGCGGCAAGATTCCAGGCGATTCCCGACCTTCGCCAAGGGGGACGGTCGAATCGTCTAGAACGGGCCCGCGACTGGGCCACGCATGAGTGATGTCACACTGTCACACGAGGAGTGCGACGGGCACCTTGGCCAATAACTCTCCTGCGATTCCCGCCATCCGGCAAGGGGTACGGTCGAATCCGCCAAGAGGGCCCGGGTAAGGGAGATGCATGAGTGGCGTCACACTGTCACACGAGGAGTGCGACGGGGATCTTGGCAGCACGATTCCTTGCGATTCCCGAGCTTCGGCAAGGAACCCAACCGCATCAAACCGGTTGGGCCCGCGTAAGGGCCATGCATCAGTGACGTCACACTGTCACACGAAGAGTGCGACCGGATCTCGGTCGTCGAATTCCCGGCGTTTCCCGAGCTTCCCCCAAGGGGTACGGTCGAATCCGTCGGGACGGGCCCCGGGAAAGCCCCATGCATGAGTGGCGTCACACTGTCACACGAGCAGTGTGACGGCGATTTTGGCCGGCGAATTCCCTGCGATTCCCAAGATCAGGCAAGCGGAACGGTCGAATCTGCCAGAACGGGCCCGTGACGCGGAGACGCATGAGTGACGTCACACTGTCACACCAGGAGTGTGACGGGACTTTGGCGGCCGAATTCCCTGCGATTCCCAAACTCAGGCAAGCGGAACGGGCCAATCCGGCGGGGTGAACCCGGGAAAGCCCCATGCATGTGTGGCGGTCACACTGTCACACGAGGAGTGTAACGGGACCTTGGCGGCCGGATTCCAAGGGATTCCCGACCTCGGGCAAGGGGCAGCGTCGAATCCGGCAGGACGATCCCGGGAAAGCCCCACGCATGAGTGGCGTCACACTGTGACACAAGCAGTGTGACGGGGACTTTGGCCAATAACTTCCCCGCGATTCCATACCTCGGGCAAGGAAAACGCCCGACTCTGCCCGCACGTGCCCGGGAACGGGCCATGCATGGATGACGTCACACTGTCACACGAGGAGTGTAACGGGACCTTGGCGGCAAGATTCCCCGCGATTCCCAGGATCGGGCAAGCGGAACGGCCAAATCCGGCAGAACGAACCCGGACAGGGCCACGCATGGGTGACGTCACACTGTCACACAAGGAGTGTGACGAGCACCTTGGCCGCAATATTCCAGGCGATTCCCGAGCTTCGCCAAGGCATCCGGTCGAATCTGGGAGGACGTGCCCGCGGAAGGGCCATGCATGAGTGCCGTCACACTGTCACACGAAGAGTGTGACGGGCACCTTGGCCGTCGACTTCCAGGCGATTCCCGACCTTCGCCAAGGGGGACGGTCGAATCGTCCAGAACGGGCCCGCGACTGGGCCACGCATGAGTGATGTCACACTGTCACACGAGGAGTGCGACGGGACCTTGGCGGCCGGATTCCTTGCGATTCCCGAGCGTCGGCAAGGAACCCAACCGCATCAAACCGGTTGGGCCCGCGTAAGGGCCATGCATGAGCGAACTCACACTGTCACACCAGCAGTGTGACGGACTCTTGGCGGCGAGATTCCCCGGAATTCCCGATGCTGGGCGTAAGAACACGATCGGTTCCAGAAGAACGAATACGGGACAGGGACATCCATATTTAAAGCCATCCTGCTTACGCCGTTATTGGACGGCACAGTCTATTACGCGACGCTTGTCGAGAGCATACCAGTTTTAGTTTTCCGTATTCGCAATGACGACAGCACAGCCCGGTTGCCTTATTGAGATTGACTTCCAACGCTGCGTAGTTGGCCGGTCGTTCCAATAGGATGTTAATCGCATTGCGATCTGCAGCGAATACAACGGGACATCCACATTAGTGGTGTGTGCAGACGACTCTTTGGTTGTGTGGTATTACGTGCATTCTGCGTCATGAGCGAAGAAACGCGGGAAATCATGAGCCCGTGGATTACCGCCAATGTTATTGTATCGGTCGGTTTGCCTGTTGTTCAATCGGTTTTGTTCCATATGGATCACGAGTTTGCAAGTTAATTCGCGTCGTTCTGGAAGCGGAATGAGCCGATAAGTACAGATGTGGATGTTTTATAGGTACTTCCGGCCAAAAAAAATCTCCGACCCGCAGCGGGAACAAGCGCTATTCTAGGCACAGTTTTATTTGTTTGTCCGAATTGTCCGATCTGGGATCACCAATTGCTCCCGAACTGGGGGCTCGTTGTGCGAAATGCCTCCGAGCTCCCCGCCAGTATCCCGCCTCCGACACCTGTGGGAACGGAAATCCAGATTTGATAGGCATTTGCGCTGCACAGTGGTTGTCGTGTCGACAGGTCCAGATCCGTAAGAATTCCGAGAAACTCATACAACACAACTCGAAAAACGCGCTTACACTCGAAACCTGCTGCGGTTGTTCTGTCCACCGATTCTCTGTGGAGTTCCGCCATGCCGAAGTCGCCCGCCCCACTCATGCAAATCGAGGATCGGCGGCTGTCCGATATCAAGCCGTACCATCGCAATCCTCGGATCAACGATGGGGCTGTCGCCCAGGTTGCGGCCTCGATCCGCGAGTTTGGCTTTCGACAGCCCATCGTGGTCGACACCGAGGGGGTCATCATTGTCGGACACACGCGATGGAAGGCGGCCCAGCAACTTCGGCTGGAGACCGTTCCCGTGCATGTGGCCCGGGACCTGGCCCCCTCCCAGATCGCCGCGTACCGCATTGCCGACAACCAGTTGGCTTCGATTGCGGAGTGGGATTACGACCTGCTGCCGTTGGAATTGGCCGGGCTCCAGGAGGCGGATTTCGATTTGGGTCTGCTGGGCTTTGACCAGGATGAACTGGCAAAGATCCTCAATCCCGCCCTGCAGGATGGGCAGTGCGATCCGGATGAGGTTCCCGCACCGCCGGATGCGGCGGTTACCCAACCTGGGGATCTGTGGATCTTGGGGAATCATCGTTTGTTGTGTGGTGACAGTTCCAAACCCGAGGATGTGGATCGGTTGTTGGGAGGGGCAAAAATTCAGCTGGTCAACACCGATCCTCCGTACAACGTGAAGGTGGAGCCGCGGTCGAACAACGCGATCGCGGCCGGCCTGTCGTCATTCCAGGGGACCACGCACCACCAGCAGCTCGATGTCGAACGCCATCCCTCGAAGGCCAAGGGGACCACCAAGAAACTTCGAGCGAAGGACCGACCCCTGGCGAACGATTTCGTCACCGACGACGAATTCGACCGTCTACTCGATGACTGGTTTGGGAATATGGCGCGGGTGCTGGAGCCGGGGCGTGGGTTCTACATCTGGGGTGGCTATGCCAATTGTGCCAACTACCCTCCCGCGATGAAGAAGCACGGCCTGTACTTCAGCCAGGCGATCATTTGGGACAAGCAGCATCCCGTGTTGACCCGCAAGGATTACATGGGTGCGCATGAGTGGTGCCAGCCTCCCGATACGAAGGTGATGACCGCGTCCGGAACCTCGACGTTGGCGGGATTGCGCGATGGCGATCGAGTTGTAAGCTACTCCCGTCACCACTCGCTGATGGTCGGATTGAGGCAGGGACTTGAGGTGCAAACGACGCACCGGCAATATCGAGGCCCACTTTTCGGTGTCACGGTTGATAGTCGGACGACATGGACTACCGACGGTCATATCTGGAGTGTCCGAATGACACCGGCTGCCAAGCAGAAGTGGTGCGTTTACCTCATGCAGCGTGGGAACTGGTGGCGTGTCGGACGCACGATGCTGTACACGACTTGGGGGCTGGGAGTGAAACAGCGTCTGGCTATGGAAGGCGGGGATTGCGCCTGGATCCTCAAGGCCTTCGATTCGCGGGACGATGCGACGACATTCGAGCAAATCGTGTCTGTCGCGTATGGCATTCCGACGACGTTTTGGAACGAATGCCAGGCGTCCCGCCGCTCCACAGCGATGATCGAGAAAATCTACGATCACCTCGATCTCGATCAACTCGAGCGATCGGCGCGACTAGCACTCGAGTCCTACGGTCGTAGCATCTACTTTCCGTTCGTCAGTCGTGCACAGACCCGGCATAAGTTTTCCGCTCGCGCCGGGATTCTGATGCGGACCTGCAATCTGCTGTCGGATGCGATGGCAGTTCCGATTCCGGGGCGTGGGCAGGAATCAACCTGGGTCCCCATCCAGAACATCGACATCCAGGCGTACGATGGCCCGGTACACTCGATGAGCGTGGATAAATACCACCACTACATCGCCGACGGCATCGTCACCCACAATTGTTTTTACGGGTGGCTCGAAGGGGCGGCGCATGTGTTTCTGGGGCCCAACAATGCCACGGATCTCTGGCACATCAAGAAGGTCAACCCTCAGTCGATGATGCACCTCACAGAGAAACCAGTCGAGCTGGCCGTGCGGGCGATGCAGTACTCCTCGCGGGAGGGGGAGCACGTACTTGATCTCTTCGGTGGGAGTGGCAGCTCGCTAATTGCCGCGGAACAAACGGGTCGGAAGGCATTCCTCATGGAATTGGACCAGTTGTATGCGGACGTGATTGTGGCTCGCTGGGAGAAGTTCACGGGCCGGAAGGCGGAAGTTCAACGCCGACCAACTCCAGCAGCTTCATGAACCGCCGCGAATCCACTTGCCCCGGATTCTGAGTGCCAACAGTTCGTCCAAATGCTTCTTGGATCTGTGTTTCATCAAAGTCGGGCGAGTCCCAGGAGAGGTCGCAGAACATGGCTTGGCAGATCACAAACCGACTGTGGTTCATGGCACGTTGCTCGTATTCGTGGTTCCAGAGGAACAGGACCGAGTCATCGCTGCGGTGGCCGAACTTGTGCTTTCGGTGGGACGCATTCAACGGTTGGGGGGGATTCCCCTCAACCATGCAGTTGCTGGGCAACGTCAATCCGCTCGCCCGATACCACTCGGCCGCGTCGAGATGCGACCCACAGGTGTGGATGACTTTCAGGACAGCGGTCAGGCGATGGTGGGATCGGATCGCGTCGTCGTATCGGGCTTTTCGGGTGATGTATCCGACGACGTCGGTGGGTTGGAGTCGAGGTGCGAACTTGTCCTTGCGACACAGGCAACTGATGGATGGAAACTCGTGCTCGAGGTCTGGCTCGCGCCGAATTGAGCCATCGACGAATGGAGCGATGCCAAGCTGAGCGGACGCTTCGCGTCCGTGGCGAGTCCAGACGAGCGGAGTGTAAGTCACAAGAAAGCAACGGCTGAGCAAGGCGTTCATGGTTGCCGATTATGTGATCGCCATTCAGCCCATTCCAGGTGAGGTGGCATTGTGATGTATCTCGCCTCGCCCTACACCCATCCGGATCCAGTCGTGCGAGAGCAGCGTTTCGATGCGGCGTGCGCCGTGGCAGCCATGCTGCTCCGCGAAGGGCACCTGGTCTTCTCCCCGATCGCCCACAGTCACCCGCTGACCCGGTTCGGCCTGCCGGTCGAATGGGATTTCTGGGAGCGGTACGACCGCCACCACCTCGAGCGGTGCGAGTCGGTGCTGGTGTTGATGCTCGAGGGGTGGGAAGAGAGCCGGGGCGTCCAGGCGGAGATCACCCTGGCGCAGTCATTGGGGATGCCCGTCTGCTATCTCGAGCCCCCCGCCACCACAACGCCCACGTTGGCCCCAGTCGCGACGGAGACCGGGCTTTGACCACCACGTCGACCAACGACAAGACGCCCGCACGTGGGCCACGTGGGGCGTTGAGTGCGAGCGGTCCCGGACCGGCCGGGGCGGCGGGTCACCCGGCGTTGGCGTTGGCGAGCACTCCCAAGGTCTTCTGCAGCTTCAGTTCCCCCAGGAGCTGGATCTGTTGCTCCTTGAGCGTGTCGGCCAGGTTCTGGAGCTTGCCGATCTCGTATGCCCCCAAGGTCGAGGGTTCGCCAGCCCGGGCCGCCTGCACTTGGGCGACCAGGCCCTGGGCGGTGCGGAGGGCCTCTTGGGCATCCCGCAGGAGTCCCTGGAGGAGGGAGTCGATCTGGTACTGGTTGCTGGTCGTCGCGGTCTCGATGGGGGTGATGTTCATCGTCGTGCTCCAGGTGGCTGGGGGGGAATCGTCAACGCGGACACCTGTCAGACGGAACCGGGTTCCCGAGGGATCAGCGGATTCCGAGAGATTTCCAGTCGATTTCCCAGTCTCGCCAGCCGCCGGTTTGGGTTCCTCGGGCCGAGCCGCGAAGCCCCACCAGGCGGGCCCAACGGGGGCCCCGGTGGAAGTGTGGACCAAGATCCCGCACTACCACGAAACACGCCCCACGATGGAACGTGGGGCGTTGAGCGCGGGGCGGGATGTTGCGGGCCTATTGAGACTCGCGACCGGCCAGGTACGCCTGGAGGAGCGCCCGCTTGACGTTCCAGACCGACACCTCGTGGAAATCGAGGTGATCACTCCGTCGGGAATCGAGCGTCGGGATCCGCAGGACCTGCTTGGCGATCTTGGCCAGTTTCCGGTCGACCTCGAGTTGCACTTCGCAGCGTTCGAGCCGGGCGGAGTAGATGGCCCGCACCACGGTGTCGTCGCAGGCCGCGATCGCCTGTGTCCAATGGTCGCGGGCAGCTTGCCAGTTCTCCGCCTGTTCCGCGCGGGTGGCCTCATCAACGTGGTCGTTGAACGTTGTCATGTGGTTGTCTCCTGGAATGGAAGATCTGGGAATCAACGACGACACATCTACCTCGGGTGCGAAGCGACCTCCAGGCACATTCGACGGGGATTCCGGTCGATTGCCCAACTGAGTCAGTGTTGCGAAATGAGGCGGCTGCAGCGGCGGCCAGACGTCGGCGAAGGCTTACTCCCAGCCACCACGACGAACGCCCCACGGGCGAACATGAGGCGTTGGGAACGAACACCCGAGGGGCTCTATGCGTGGGGGTGGAATTCCCCGCCGCAGGTCTGGCAGGCGACCAGGCCCGAAGGGCGGAAGACCAATTCATCCTGGCGGTGTTCACCGCAGGCGGGACAGGGACAGGTCACCGGGGCGTCCAGCAGGTCGGCCACGGCGAGCAGGGTTTCGCGGAGGTCGTCCGCATCGATCTGCTTCGATCGTTGGCCCGAGGCGACCGCCTGTTCGAGGCGGATGGCGACGGTGCGGAGCGCGTCGGCCAGGCGGTATTCAGGTGGCATGGGGGAACTCCCAAGGTTGAGGGACTCTCTGGAAAACACAGCGGGCCGCCCCGAAGGACGGCCCGTGTGTCGCGGAAAGCAGACTGGTGATCAGAGCCGAAACAGCTCGGCGACCGAGTTCGGTCCGGGGCTCCCGTCCTCGGGAGGGCTGGCCGCCCCCTTCTTCTTGCGAGGGGGGGCGGCCTGGGAGGCCTTCGGCGTGGCGGGGGGAGTTGTTCCCGCCAAGGCGAACCGGCCGCGTTCCGTCTTCTGGAACCGCGACTCAGCCCCCTTCACGTTGATCTCTCGCAGGATGGCCGAATACAGCGTGGCGTGCGGTGTCTTGCCCCCGGGGCTGGTCCAGTACCCCTTGGCCGACATGGCCTCGATCAGCTCCTTCGTATTCATCGGGGCATCGGTTTCCCCCAGCACGGTCACCGCCGCATCAATGGCGCTCAGCCCCCGTTCCTTTTTGTCCGCGGGTGCCTTTTTGGGCTTCGCCGGCTTCGTCGGGGTGTTGGTCGAACTGTCCGTTTCGGCGGCGGTCTGCATCTCTGCGGTGACCTTCCAGCGATTCACCCGCGGCTTCTTCGTGGCCGGGGTCGACTGCTTGGTCGCCTTGGTCGTGGTCTTCTTGGTCTTGGTCGCCATGGGCATGTTCTCCGCAAATCCAGGGATGGATGTGGCTGCCATCTTCAGGCGGCGGGAACCACCCCGCCACGACACCCCGCTGGGTGTTTCGGCTTCAGTTCGCGGCCGGCCAGGCCCACTTGGTCCCGTAGCCCATCTGCTGGCCCTCGATGAGGTACACCACCTGGTCAAGGTCCCCAGCTGGATCGAACATCTCATCCTCTTTCTCGTCCTTGTTGTCGCGCTCGGTCGCATGGATCTCATCCAGGCTGGCGAGGCCTGCGATCCCGTTTTCGAACGGCCAGTTCTCTTGGGTCATCAGGCGAACTTCCGTCGCGCCCCCGAGGATGTCCCGGTACTCTTGCAAGCGAACAATCACTTCATCGATGGTCATGGTTGGGTAACCTGGAGTGGGTGGTTCGGAATGTCGTTGATGACGAGGATCAGTTACCTCGATTGTGAACTCGAATCCAGCGCTGTGTGGCAGAATTCGCAGCGTTTTTTTCAGGTTTCCAGGGCTCCGGAAGGCAGGCCTGGCAGCCGCCTCCCGGGAAGGTCGTCGTGGTCAGTTTCCGTAGACCAGGGTGGCCAGCCCTTCGCACAAAAACTCCACCACCCCCTCGACCTCGGGGCTGGTCGCGGCGAGGTCGAGCCCCCGGTCCCAGTTGTAGACCGTCTGCCGCGTCGTCCGGTGGGCCACCCAGAGCTTCGAGATCCGGCTCTGTCCAATCTCGTAGTCGGCCACCTCGGCGTGTTGGGGGAAGACCAGGGCGTCGAACCGGTAGTCGTCGATCTTTCCCGAGATCCAGGTCCCGCCTCCCGCGGCCCGGCGGGTGGTCTTGGTGATCCGCAACTCGTAGTCGTGTGTTCCGTTCATCGTCGTGGTCTCCGGTGTGTGGTGGTGGGTGGCGTTCATCGTCCTCACCAGACATACGAACCGGTGCGCCGACCGGCTCAGGGGAATGTGGACGAAAACCCTTGTTTTTCAGGCTCCGCGGTGAGTCCCCCCCGGGCTCGGGGGGAGTCTGGGCGAGGTGCCCGGGAACCTGCCCCCCGGGGCCGGGGGGCGGGTTCCCGTCCGGGGGGCCTACGGGGCCACCGGCTGGCCCGCCTCGTCGTATTTGCGGGCCATCTCGAGGAGCTTGGCTTTGATCGCCTTCCATTCGGGCCGGGTCGTCTCGGTGGCCAATTCCCCGAAGGTCTTGTTCCGGAGGGCCCCCTTGTACCAACCCTTGGTCCACCCGAGCCGG
>Ga0315904_10004327_pt1 | contig 20347 bp, 17 predicted proteins | sample LakEriMetagenome_6_FD_203529 | JGI IMG/M metagenome (GOLD analysis project Ga0315904, IMG submission 203529) | Freshwater fungal communities from buoy surface, Lake Erie, Ohio, United States - Buoy 12 MA120 | ecosystem: Environmental > Aquatic > Freshwater > Lake | place: USA: Lake Erie, Ohio...
AGGGATGGAAAAAATTCTACCTGGCAGCCCCTTGGCTGGAACGGGGATTCAACCAGGAGATCGCATTGTCGAAATACGACCGGCGGATGGCAAGCCGCGCCACCGGTTTTTGCACCAGGTGGACCAGCCAATAAAATCCCGGCTGTTCCAGAGCGGCTACCAAGTTTCTTCCGCGTACAGTATGGTGCAAAGAATCAGGGACAGGATGACGGATGAGCATGAGTGCTGCATGGGGATTGAAAAAGCATGTCAGGGACTGCGGATTTCCACAGGAAGTTCGGCAGTCGCGGGTATTTCTTTGCGCAGCGCCTTGCCGATCAGTCCGGTGAGACGAAGGTAGTGATCCGGCTTGAGTTTGGGTTCCACGACAAAGCCCTCCGCACCCACGGGCGCATTTGATGTGGTTTTGAAAATGGCGGTGCCTTCGTCGAGTTCGTCAAACATGGCGATGTATAGCATGGTTGCGTCCCGCGAGATCCGCTCATGGGCCTGCGACCAGAAAAAACTGCCGCCAAGCCGCGGGATGGCGTTCAGCGGTGCGTCCTCGCCACGCGACTTTTTCAGGTTGCGCCAACTGAAGCCGGGGAAAACGACGGGAAGATAGTCCTTGTCATGTTGGAGGCACCATTTCACGTCGGCTTCGTGCACGGCGTTGATGTGGCGCTTCGCGTCCTTGGGGCTGCCATAACGGCCCACGGCCCAGGGACTGATGATGTCCGCGCCACGCAACACATCGTGCAGTTTCGCATCACGGGTGGCATCGTTTTCCAATGTGCGCCAGTGCCACGGGACGCCGGCCATCACGGTGAGTCCGCTGTCGCGCAGGTAGCGCAGCAGCGCATCGCACTCGTCCAGTGTGTATTGGCGGCCATCATTGAACCCGATGCCCCACACGCTGACGACGGGCTTTCCCCGGTGTCTTTGATAAGTTGGATCTCCGGTGATGCGCTGTTCGGATGTCAGGCGTTTCCAGTCCGGCATGATCACCGACTCGATTTCTCCGGACTTCAAACCGCTGAGATCATACATAAGCGACCAGGTGCGGCCGGTGGCCTTCGCGCTTTGTCTAACATTATTCAGAACCGTATCATTATGTATGCGGCGGCGGTCATCCTTCAATGGTGCGCCGAAACGCTGTAGAAACACGCCGTCGATTCCGTATGTGCGCATCCACTCGAAATGGCGGCGGACTGTTTTGGGATGAGCCGAGCTGAAAACCTGCGCTGTTGTGCCGTCGGCATGTTTGAGCGGCGTGTCGAAGCGTTCATCCGCATCCAGCCCGGAGACATCCGGCCAAAGGTCGATCTGGCACCGCCCCGGTTTGTTGAAGCCGTAGTGCGTCCAGCCGATGCCCGATTCATCCGCTGGCGTCGCAAACCATCCCTGGTAGCCGCACATCACCTTGCCATGGAGCGTGCCGGGGTCCGCGGCATGAAGCGATCCGCCGGTAAATAGCAGGATGATGGAAAAGAAACGCATCAGGATGACCTTGCCGGGACTTTATGCAGACCCGTGGCTTCGGCAAACTTTTCCGTGCAATGGCTTCTGGACGTTCATGGCCGGGCAGTGTCACAGTCGCGCCGCCAGCCCGCATAGGAACACATGAAAGCATTGGTCAAGAAACACGACGCTCCCGGACTTTGGCTCGAGGAGGTGCCCGAGCCGGTTATCGGAATCAACGATGTCCTCATCAAGGTGGACCGCACCGGCATTTGCGGTACCGACGTGCACATCCACAACTGGGACGCATGGGCTCGGAAAACCGTGCCCGTCGGGTTGGTTGTCGGGCACGAGTTTGTTGGCGAGATCGTCGAAGTGGGCTCGAACGTCCCGGATTTCCGCCCCGGCGATGTCGTCAGCGGTGAGGGGCATGTCGTCTGCGGTCGCTGCCGCAACTGCATGGCGGGCCGCCGACATCTCTGCAAGGACACCAAGGGCATCGGCGTGAACCGGCCCGGGGCCTTCGCCGAATACATCTCGCTGCCGATGGCCAACGTCTGGCAACACGCCGACGGCATCGACCGCGACCTCGCCTCGATTTTCGATCCGTTCGGCAACGCCGTCCACACCGCGCTCACCTTCGAGATACTGGGTGAGGACGTTCTCATCACCGGTGCCGGACCGATCGGCTGCATTGCCGCCGCGATCTGCCGCTATGCGGGAGCGCGGCACGTCGTCGTCACCGATGTGAATCCATGGCGTCTCGAACTGGCGAAAACCCTCGGCGCAACACGAGTCGTGGATGTGCGGCACGAACGCATCGCCGACGTGCAGAAGGATCTCGGCATGTCCGAGGGTTTCGATGTCGGTCTTGAAATGTCGGGGAACGCGACCGCCTTCCGCGAGATGCTTGGAAACCTCTGCCACGGCGGCAAGGTCGCGCTGTTAGGCATACCGTCCGAGGAGATCGCCATCGACTGGAACACCGTGGTTTTCAACATGCTCACCATCTCCGGCATCTATGGCCGCCGGATGTATGAAACATGGTATAAGATGACGGTAATGCTCCAGGGCGGTCTCGACATCAGCCCCGTCATCACACACCGCTACTCTTACCTGGATTTCGAAGAGGGTTTCGAAGTGATGAAAAGCGGGCAGTCGGGCAAAGTCATTCTCAAATGGTGATCTCAACCGGCCATGCACGCTCCCTATCAGAACCATCTCGCCGCACAGCTTGAAGCCCTGCAAGCCGCCGGGCTCCGCAAGACCGAGCGCGTGATCACGACGCCGCAGTCCTCCCACATCGGGACCGGCAGCGGGACCGAGGTGATCAACCTCTGCGCGAACAATTATCTCGGCCTGGCCGATCATCCCGAACTCATCGCCGCCGCGCGCGAAGCGCTCGACTGCTGGGGATACGGGCTTGCCTCGGTGCGCTTCATCTGCGGCACCCAGGCGATCCACAAGGAACTGGAGGAGCGCCTCAGCGGATTCTTGGGAACCGAGGACACGATCCTTTATTCCTCGTGTTTCGATGCGAACGGCGGGCTCTTCGAGACCATTCTCAGTGAGGAGGACGCGGTCATTTCCGACTCACTCAACCACGCCTCCATCATCGACGGCATCCGCCTCTGCAAGGCGAAGCGTTATCGCTACGCCAACGGCGACATGAACGAACTCGAGTCGCGCTTGCAGGATGCGCAGTCTTCGCGTTTCCGGTTGATCGCCACCGACGGTGTTTTTTCCATGGATGGCTCCATCGCCGATCTCCGGACGATCTGCGACCTCGCCGACCGCTATGGCGCTTCGGTGATGGTCGACGACTCGCATGCTGTCGGCGTGATCGGCGCGACAGGGAAGGGGACCCACGAATACCGCGAGGTGATGGGGCGTGTCGATGTCATCACCGGCACGCTGGGCAAGGCCCTCGGCGGCGCGAGCGGCGGATACACCAGCGGACGCAGGGAAATCATCGATCTGCTGCGCCAGCGCTCCCGGCCATATCTTTTCTCCAACACCGTCGCTCCGGCCATCGTCGCGGGTTCGATCAAGGCGCTCGATCTGATAAGCGGCTCAACCGCGCTGCTGGACCGTCTTCGCTCAAACACCGCGTTTTTCCGCAGTGAAATGGCCAAGACGGGGCTCACCCTGCTGCCGGGGGAACATCCCATAGTGCCTGTGATGCTCGGCGATGCCAGGCTCGCCGCGGAAATGGCCGCGCGTTTGTTAGACAAGGGCGTTTATGTGATTGGTTTTTTCTTCCCTGTCGTGCCGGAGGGCAAGGCGCGCATCCGCACGCAGGTGTCCGCGGCTCACAGCGAGGAGGATCTCGCAAAGGCGGCACTTGCATTCGGTGAGGTGTGGGCGGAGATGGGTGGAGCTTCGTGAAACTCCTCGTCACAGCATTCGGCCCTTTCGGAGGGCGCGGCAGCAACGCCTCATCACTGGCGCTCGCGGGTCTGAAGCAACGGCTGCCGTGGCTCAACACGCGGATACTCCCAGTGGATTCCATCGTCGCTCCGCAGCGGATGTCGCGCGCGCTGCGAGAGGTCCGGCCGGATGCCGTGCTGATGCTCGGCGAGGCGGGCGGCAGCCAATCCATCCGTCTGGAAACCATGTCATGGAACGAACTGGATTTCCGCATTCCGGACAGTGCGGGACGGCAACCACAGCGCGAAAGCATTGATTCCACAGTGGCGCATTCCATCGCCTCCACTCTGCCATTCGGGGAAATCCGTGCATGTCTTTTGGAACACGACCATCTCTGTGATGTTTCAATCGACCCCGGCCGTTATCTCTGCAACCAGATCCTCTTTCACACATTGAGGCTTGTGGAAAAACGCCATCTTCAAGTGAAGGCGGGCTTCATCCACCTGCCGTTGGAACAAGATTACCCGACGCCAAGGGCGGTGCATGCGTTGGAACTGGTTGTTGGGATGATTGTCAGATGAAGGAAATCCAAGGCGGGGAGCTTCCTTCGGAGAACGCCCCCTGCCAGAGATGCCAGACACCGGCTATTTCACCCACAACGACGCGGCAAGGGCTTTGCTCACGGCGACGGGTTTCCGCTTGCCCACCCGGATGGTGAGAATGCCGGCCAGATCGTCGCGGGCGGTGATTTCAAACTCCGCGCCGGGAGTGAGACCTTGCCGGTTCAACCACTGTAACAGAGATACCTCGTCCCTCGACACGCGCACCAGACGGTAAGCTCCCGGCGGGCAAACTCCCAGCTCGCGCAGAGGGTCCGCGGCCATCACGCCGCGCGCGTCCGGGATCGGATCGCCGTGGGGATCATGACTGGGTCGTCCGAGCATCTCGTCGATCCGTTCGATCAAGCGATCGGAAAAAGCGTGTTCGAGGATTTCCGCCTCCTCGTGCACTTCAGACCAATCGAGTTCCATCACCTCGACGAGAAACAACTCGATGAGCCGGTGGCGCCGCAGCACCCGCACGGCGGTTTCGCGGCCTGTTTTGGTGAGCTTCACCCCTTTGCGCGGCTCGCTGCGGATGTATCCGAGCCGCTCCAACTGCTTCATCATGGTGGTCACCGTGCCTGGCGTCAGCGCGAGATGCTCCGCCACCCTGCCGACCGGCACCAAGCCGTGGTCAGCCACGCTTTCCGCCAGGTGAAAGATCGTCTTCAGGTAGTTCTCGACCGTGCTTGATGGCATGCGGGTGGAAAGTTCGGCTGTTCCGCCCCGAATGTCGAGCACGCATCCATGAAGATAATGAATTTGATCATAAGCGGAAATTATTTTGACAAATCAAAGTCAGACGACAGGATCACGGCATGAAGATATTCATGAAGCTGATGTCCGGTGTTCTGGCCGCCATAGCAATGGCCGCCTGCAAACCCGCCGGGAACACCAAGAACGGTGGATCAGGCATGAAAGTGGTGGCCACTGTCGGCATGATCGGAGACGTGGCCGCGGAAATCGGCGGCGAGAGGGTTTCCGTGCAAACCCTTATTGGTGCGGGAGTGGACCCGCACCTCTACAAGCCGACGGTTGTGGACGTCAAACTGTTGGATTCGGCGGACATTGTGTTGCACAACGGACTGCTGCTCGAAGGCCGGATGTGCGACATCCTGCGCAAGATCGGCAAACCGGGTAAACCCGTACATGCGGTGGCCGTGGAGGCCCTTGCCGGAGGTGGCTACGTGGCCGGCGACAGCGAGGGGCACGATGATCCCCACGTGTGGATGGATGTTGCGGCGTGGTCGAAAGTTGCGGAGCAAATCGCCGCCGTGCTGGCCAAGAAAGATCCGGCCAACGCGGCCTTCTATCAGGAACGTGCGGCGGCTTACCGCGCGCGTCTCGATGAACTCGACGCCTATGCCCGGAAAACCCTCGCCGGCATACCCAGACAGCGGCGGGTGCTGGTGACGGCGCACGATGCCTTCGGCTACATGGCGCGGGCTTACGGACTTGAAGTTCGCGGCGTGCAGGGCATCAGCACCGAATCGGAAGCGGGTCTCAAAGAGATCAACGGCCTGGTGGATTTCCTCGTCGAACGCGGAGTGCCTGCGGTGTTTGTAGAGAGTTCGGTGCCGACCAAGGCGGTCGAGGCGCTCATCGAAGGGGCGAAGTCGAGAAGACACAAGGTGCGCATCGGCGGCGAGTTGTTTTCCGACGCGATGGGCCGCGCCGGGACCTACGAAGGAACCTACATCGGAATGATCGACCACAACGTCACCACCATCGCCCGCGCGCTGGGTGGCGAAGCGCCGGAGAAAGGACTGCATGGCAAGCTGGGTTCAAGCCATGCGAAGTGATATGTAATCCGCATTCAAATGACACCTCACGAACATCCACCGGAATATCCGCTCACCGTCCATGATCTGACGGTGGCATATCATCGCAAGCCGGTTGTATGGGATGTCGATCTGAACATTCCGGAGGGCAAGCTAGTCGGCATCGTCGGTCCGAATGGCGCGGGCAAGTCCACCCTCCTCAAGGCATGTCTTGATCTGGTCCCCAAAACCTCCGGGCGGGTTGAGGTGTATGGCGCGGAATACCGCCGCAGCCGGCATTGGGTCGCATATGTGCCACAGCGTGAAACAGTGGATTGGGAGTTCCCCGTTTCCGCGCTCGATGTGGTGGCTATGGGCACCTATCGGAAACTCGGCTGGCTCAGGCGTGTTGGAAAACGCGAGCGGGCGGTGGCGATGGAATGTTTGGAAAAAGTCGGCATCGCGCATCTCGCGCAGCGCCAGATCAGCCAGCTGTCCGGCGGGCAGCAACAGCGGGTTTTCCTCGCGCGCGCATTGGCACAGGATGCGCGGGTCTATCTGATGGACGAGCCTTTCGCAGCGGTGGACGCGGCGACCGAGCAGGCGATAGTTGAGGTGCTTAAAGAACTTCGCGACCGCGGCCGCACCTGCCTCGTCGTTCATCATGACCTGGCCACCGTGCCGGAGTATTTCGACTGGTTGATTCTGCTCAACATGCGGGTCGTCGCCTGCGGTCCCACCTCTGAAGTGTTCACTCGGGAAAACCTCGGCAAAACCTATGGCGGCCGCCTCAGCCTGCTCGATGCGGCCGCCACGGCGATCCGTGCGCACTAACAGCCGTCATGCCATTCACGTTCCACGAACTTCGCGAGGTGTTGCTGCTGCAAAGCCACAACACGCGGCTGGTCGTTTGCGCCACGATGTTGCTGGGCGTGGCCGGCGGGCTTGCAGGCGGTTTCCTGTTGCTGCGCAAACGCGCGTTGTTCGGCGATGTGTTATCCCATGCCACTCTGCCTGGCATCGCGTTGGCCTTCGCGGCGGGCGCCATGTTCTGGGGCGGCGGCAAGCAACCCGGCATGCTGCTCGCGGGAGCCACTGTTTCCGGTCTTGCCGGAGTGACCGCGATGATGGCCATCCGCAAGTTCACACGGCTGCGCGACGATGTGGCGATGGGTTTTGTGCTGAGTGTGTTTTTCGGAACCGGTGCCGCGTTGTTGCGTGTGGTGCAAACACTGCCCGATGCCGCCGGACTTGAATCATTCATCTACGGAAAAACCGCATCAATGGTCGCTGCGGATCTTCACCTTATCGCCGTGGTAACGGCGGTTGTGATCATGGTTTGCCTGATGCTTTTCAAAGAGTTCACTTTGTTATGTTTTGATGAAGCCTACGCCGCGACGGCGGGTTGGCCGGTCAGATTGATTGATATCATCCTGCTGGCGCTTGTCACCGCGGTTACGGTTGTCGGACTGCAAGCGGTGGGTTTGATTTTGGTGATCGCTTATCTGGTGATACCCGCCGCGGCGGCGCGGTTCTGGACGGAGAACCTCGGCGTCATGCTGGTTGTCGCGGCTATGTTCGGTGCGCTAAGCGGTTGGCTTGGCGCTTCGTTCAGCGCCTTGCTTGCGGGTTTTCCCGCGGGGGCGATCATCGTTTTGGCGGCATCCGCGTTGTTCATGCTGAGCATGATTTTCGGCACGGCGAGGGGCGTGCTTCCGCGCTGGTTCGAGGCAAGGCACTTGAAGCGCCGCATGGATCGCCAGCACTTGTTGCGCGCCGCTTATGAAATCCTCGATGTGGAAAACGGCGCTTCGGTCAATCAGCCGATCCCGCGGGATTTGTTGATGGCGCACCGCAGTTGGTCGCCGCGGGAGTTTGCGCGTCTGCTGCGGCTCGCGCGCCGCGAGGATCACATCGAGACACCGCCTGACCGCGCGACGATTCGCTTGTCGGAGTCCGGTTTCGGCGAGGCCGCGCGCATCACGCGCAACCACCGGCTTTGGGAGCTCTATCTGATCCGCCATGCGGACATCGCTCCGAGCCACGTCGATCGCGACGCGGACATGGTCGAACACATCCTTGGCGCGGATCTTGTTCGCTCGCTGGAAGCCGAGCTTGAGGTCGGCCGCGGCATTCCCACCAACCCGCACCGGATTCATCCATCATGAACTCGTGGACTTCCATTGATGTCTGGATCGTGATCACCGGCGCGTTGTGCGCGATGGCCTGCGCGCTGCCCGGATGTTTTCTGGTGCTGCGCCGCATGAGCATGATGGGCGATGCCATCAGCCATGCCGTGCTGCCGGGGCTGGCAATCGCGTTTCTGGTAACAGGCCAGCGGGCGAGCGTGCCGATGTTCATCGGTGCGGTCGCCGCAGGGTTGCTCACGGCCTTTTTCACGCAATGGATCCACCGTTCGGCGCGGGTGGACGAGGGCGCGGCGATGGGAGTGGTTTTCACCAGCCTGTTTGCCATCGGCCTGGTGATCATCGTCAAGGCGGCGGACCATGTGGACCTCGATCCGGGCTGTGTTCTATACGGCGCGATCGAACTCACGCCGCTCGATGCCGTGATGCTGTTAGGGATGGAAATACCACGGGCCGCGCTGGTCAACGGCGGGGTGCTGATGTTTAACATTCTGATCGTCGTTCTGCTGTTCAAGGAACTGCGCCTTGCCTGTTTTGATCCAGGGCTGGCGGCGACGCTCGGTTTTTCTCCGGGTTTCCTGCACTACCTTCTGATGTCGATGGTGGCGGTGACCACCGTGGCGGCCTTCGAATCGGTGGGCAGCATCATAGTCATCGCCATGCTCATTGTGCCCGCCGCCACCGCGCAACTGCTGACGCGGCGTCTGCTCCCGATGTTGCTGGTCAGCGCGGGACTCGCTGCAAGCGCCGCCGTGCTCGGCCATGCCGCCGCGGTTTGGCTGCCATCGCTCGCGGGTTTTCCGCCGACTTCCACCGCAGGCACGATGGCTTTCGTCTCGGGCGTGTTGTTTCTGGTGGCGATGATCGCCGGCAGCATGTGCACGACAAAAGCCGACACCGGCTGCAAGGAATTTCCCTGAGCTTGCAGGATGCCTGTCCAGCACTCTATTTTCCCGCGCATGGCCCCTCCCGATGAGTCCGGTGACTATTCCGCCGGGCTGAAATTCTGCCGACAGGTATTGCATCCCCTGCTGGCAATTTCCGCAGGGGTTTGCCTGCTTGCGCTCGTCGGCTGGACCGGTGTGGTGGTGCAATGGCAGCACTGGGTCACGTGCGCCACCGGTTTCATCTTCTCTATCGAAAGGGCTTGGATCTTCAGAGCCGTCAAGCCACGGGGAAAGGAGCGGCTGCGGCTTGGCAGTCATCTGCTTCTGGCGGCAGTGGTTTTTTGCGTCTCACTGGCGCTGGTATTTGCAAGTCCGCAGGGCAATGGCGGATGGCATGTTTTCATCCAACTTGCGGTGCTGGTGTCCGGTCTTTCCTCGATGATTCACCACCAGACGCGCTTCACCGCGCGGGCGGTGCATCCGGGGTGGCTGCTGATGGGATCGTTCTTCACGGTCATTCTGATAGGAGCGCTTTTGCTGAAAATGCCGCGCTGCGTGGTGGAGGGCGCCGACTGCTCGTGGCTGGACGCGGCCTTCACCAGCACCAGCGCCGTCTGCGTTACAGGCCTTGCGGTGGAGAACACGGCGACGTTTTTCAGCACCACCGGCAAAGTCGTGATCCTGCTGCTGATCCAAACCGGCGGACTCGGCATCATGACGCTGACATTTTTCGCAGCGGTGGTGTTGTTCGAGGGGCTCTCGCTCCACGACCGGCTTCTGTTGGGAAAAATGATTTCGGAAAACCGGCTCTCGCGCATCGGCCGGACGCTCACGTTCATCGTGCTCATGACGCTGTCCTTTGAAACCATCGGAGCCTTGGTGTTGTTTTTCGGCATGGACGACGGCATTGGTTTTGGCGAACGGGTTTTCCATTCCGTGTTTCACTCGGTCTCCGCTTTCTGCAATGCCGGATTCTCGACTCTTCCCGACAACCTTGCGGGCAGGGAGTTTCAAAACAACGGAACCTGGCAGATCACCATCATGCTGCTCATCGTGGCGGGAGGCATCGGCGCTCTGGTGGTGGAGGATCTCTTCCTGTGGCTGGTGGCGAAGTGCCGGATCAAATCCGGCAAGGAAGCCGTGCGCGTCCGGTTGCGCGTTCACACCCGGCTGGTGCTGGTTGCCACCGCCATACTTGTTTTCGGCGGTGCGGCTGTGATTTATGCAACCGAGTTTTTGTTATGGGATGGTCCCTCAAACGGCGGCGGGATTCTCACCTCGTTCTTCCATTCCATCACCGCGCGCACCGCCGGGTTCAATACGGTTTCCATGAGCGCGATCGGACCGATGACCATTCAAGTGCTGATGATCCTGATGCTTGTCGGAGGATCGCCCGGAGGAACCGCCGGCGGCATCCGCACCACCGTCATCGCCATGGGTCTTGCGGATCTGTGGAACCAGTTGCGCAATGGAAAACGCGGCATAGTCGCCTTCAACCGCACGATTCCGCTGGATACCGGCGCGAGGGCGCTCGGATTGATCCTGCTGGCCGTGATCTGGCTGACGGTGAATTACATCATGCTCGAGTTCATGCAAACCGGCAGCGGTGTGCCGGGAAGCCATCTGTTGTTCGAGCTGATCAGCGCGTTTGCCACCGTCGGCCTGTCATTGGATCTCACGCCTTCTTTGAACGACAGCTCCAAGATGCTGTTGATCGTGAACATGTTTGTCGGAAGAATCGGCCTGCTCACCGTCATGGCCACCCTGATCCCGCCGGACGTCCGGCCCGCTTCCGGGAAACCCAGTGAAGACATCCTGCTCAGCTAACAACATATCCGTCATGAAATTCTGCATCATCGGCCTGGGAAGTTTCGGCACCCACCTCGCGCGACAGCTCAGCCGCGACGGACATGAAATCGTCGCAGTGGACAACGATCCCGCGCGCGTGAACCAGCTCAAGGACGAGATCGAGTACCTGATCAAGGCGGATTGCACGGACATCAACGCGTTTCATGAAATCCCGATCGACGCCTGCGACGCCGTGATTCTCGCCATCGGCGAGGATTTCGAAGCCTCGCTCACCGTCGCCGCCAACATCCAGCAGCTCGGCGCGAAACGCATCATCAGCCGCATCATCAACCCGCTTCATGGGAGGCTCCTCAAGTTGCTCAAGATCGAGGAGTTGATGATTCCCGAAGCCATGGCCGCGGCATGGCTTGCCCGGACGCTCAAAACGCCCGATTTCCTCAACAGCATCGAACTCGGCGGCGGCTACGAAGTCGTGCAAGTGATGGTGCCCGACGCCATGATCGGTAAAACGCTTCAGGAAATCTCGCTGCGCGACCGCTATCAGCTCAATCTCATCACCATCGCCAAGGGCCGCGGCACGCTGGCATCGGCGTCCACGCAGCACTCGATCCACAAGGTGCTCGGAGTCCCCGCGCCCGAGCGCCGTTTTGTAGAGGATGACATTCTCGTGCTCTTCGGGAAGACGCAGGACATCCGCCGGATGATGCATGAGTGATGCCTCGGCGCTCGCGTCAGGCGTAATGGATTGATGTTCGCGAGGCCGGTAAACCCTGGCTGAAAACCGGGTGCTGGGAAACAAAGCGGATTGAGACGGATTACTTCAGCTTCACCGTGACTTCCGGCTTCACCTCCACTTTGACGCCGTCGATTCCCTTGAGGGCTTCCATCGCGGAGGCCGGGTCGTTTTGATCGACCTCGCCGAGTTTTTTAAAGTTCTCGGGTTTCTCCATGAGTTTGTTCATGTCCATCTCCATGAGCGTGATGGTGTCGCCCTCGCGGTGGGTGGCGTTGGTTTCTTCGATGCCGCCGTCAACCACCAGTTTGACGCTCATCTTCATGTCGGCGAACATTTGTTTCATCATCGCCATGGCCTGCGGGTCTTCGAGGTTCTGCGCGGCTTCGGCTTTTTTCTCCGCATCGGGTTTTTCGGCGTTCTTGTCGTTGTTGGGCACGATGGTGAGCACGCCGTCCTTGTAGTTGAAAACGATCGGTTTCGATTCCGCCTTGGGTTTCACCTCTTCCGGGGGACCGCCGGGAGCGGCCACGCCCTTCATGGAGTCCTCGGTGGAAATGCGCAGCTTGTTGATGTCGGCGAAACGATAGGTCGCGCGCGCGCCCTTCGAGGTGCCGACCGTGACCGGCTCGATTTTCTCCAAAGTCACGCCCTCGCCGAGTTCGGCGGCGCGTTTCTTTGCCTTGTCTTCGGAAAGCAGGTCCTTGAGCGGGTCCTGGGGCTTGGCGTCTTCTCCGCCGAGGCCGCCTGCGAACTGGCTCATCATCTCGAGCATCTGCCCGCCCATGCGGGTTTCCTCCACGAGTGTGCCGGATCCGTCCTTCTTGAGATGGACGGTGGATTCATGCTGGAAGCACGATGACAGCGCCAGCGCGGATGCGGCGGCAAGGATTGTGACGAGTGATTTTCCGAGGTTCATGGCCGGGAGTTGGTATGATTGAATCAGCATCCGCAGACTGGAGGATGCGGGCTTTCCATCAAGCTATTTTTACCGGACGCGGCCTGCTAAATCCTCATCGCATTGAAGCCGCCGTCCACGATCATCTCGATGCCGGTGATGAAGGAGCCGGCGACGGGCGAGGCGAGCAGCAGTGTGGCGCCGATGAGTTCCTCGGCATTGCCGAAGCGCGAGGCGGGGGTTTGGCGCAGGATGTCGAGCACGCGCGATTCATCAAGGATCTTGCGGTTCTGCTCGGCGGGGAAGAAACCCGGCACCAGCGTGTTGACGCGGATGTCCTTGTCGGCCCACTCGCGGGCGAGGTTGCGGGTGAGGTTGTGGACCGCGGCTTTCGAGAGCGAGTAGGTGAAGACGCGCGAGAGCGGATTGAGTCCGGAAATCGAGCCGAGATTGATGATGGAGGCGGCGCGCGATTCCTCCACGAAGTATTGGCCGAAGACCTGGCAGGCGCGGAAAACGGCGGTGAGGTTGGTATCGACGATGCGCTGGTATTCCTCCTCGGTCACGTTGAGAAACGGGGTGGGGGAGTTGGTTCCCGCGCCGTTGATGAGGATGTCCACCTGGCCGGAGCGCTTGAGGGTTTCATCAAGCAGGTGCTGCAGCGATTCGCGCGAGGTCACATCGACGGGAACGAAGTATCCCTTGCCGCCGTGGGATTCGATTTCCGCGAGGCGTTTCTCCGCTTTTTCCGGGATGCGTCCGCCGAGCACGACTTCGGCTCCGGCACGCGCGAGGCCCACGGCCATGGTGCCGCAAAGTTCGCCGGTGCCGCCGATGACGACAGCGGTTTTTCCAGAGAGGTCGAAGAGTTCTTTGAGGAAGGATGCGGTCTGCATGGCGGCAGTCTTGAGTGGAAACCTGCCGCTGCCAAGCTTGGAAAACGTGCAACTATCCGGCTCGATTTTCCCAAGCGTCCAACCTCAACGGATTTGTGTTGCGAGTGGCTCCGCCCACCCGCCCCATGAAGTTGGGGATGCGTGCGGGCTGGATAGCCTTGATCGGACTGATCTGGATTTTGGGATTTCCGGGAGATGCGAAAGCGCTTTAGTTTCCGCCCATGAACGAAACGAAAAACCTGCCGGAGAACATCCTGCTCATCGGCATCATGGGCTGTGGCAAGTCCACTGTCGGGCGGGAGCTTCAGCAGCGGCTCGGCTATCCGCTGGTGGACATGGATCAGGAGATCGAACACATCGCGGGCAAGCCGATCACCGCGATTTTCGCCGACGAGGGCGAGGATCGTTTCCGCGGGATGGAGACGCAGGTGCTGCGGGAACTTGCCGCCCAGAATGACCAACGGCGGATTATTTCCACCGGCGGCGGCGTGATCGGTTGCGAGGAAAACCGCCGCTTGCTGCGCGAACTTGGCTACGTGGTCTGGCTGGATGCGCCGCTGGCGGTGATCCTCGAACGCACCGGCAAGAGCCGCCACCGGCCCTTGCTCAATACCGAGGATCCCGCGGCGAAGGTCCGCGAGCTGATGGAACGGCGCGGTCCGCTCTATCAGGAAACCGCGCACCTCAAGCTGGATACCGCCGGTCTCGACAGCGGGGAGATCGCAACCGGCATACTCGAGTGCGCGCGCTACTTCTTCACCCATCGCCAGTGATGAAAACGCGCGAGGCGGAGATCAAGGGATGGGCGGCTGAATCGGGATTCGACGATTGCCGGATCGCCAGGGCGGCGGAGGCCGCGCACGCGGAGGTTTTCCGCGATTGGTTGTCTGATGGAAAGCACGGCGGCATGGCATGGATGGAACGTGCGCCGGAACGTCGCTGCGATCCGCGCGAAGTGCTGCCTGGATGTCATTCCATGATATGTCTGGCGATGAATTATTATCCCGGGCGTGATCCGTTTCCGGAAGGACATCCCGGCGGTTATCGCATCGCCCGTTATGCGTGGAACGACGACTATCATGACTTGGTTGAAAACCTGCTGCGTGAATTTGATATCAAACTCCAATCATTGGGCGGCGTGCAGAAACCTTATGTTGATACCGGCCCGGTGCTGGAGCGCGACTTCGCAAGCGATGCCGGTCTCGGCTGGAACGGCAAGTCCACCATGCAGATCCACCGCAGGCTGGGCAACTGGTTTTTTCTGGCGGAAATTCTAACAACGCTTGAGTTGGAACCGGACGCGCCCTTCGGCGACCACTGCGGCAAGTGCGTGCGCTGCATCGCGGCCTGTCCCACCGCCGCGATCACCGCGCCCCGACGGCTGGACGCGCGGCGCTGCATTTCCTATCTGACGATCGAGCACAAGGGGCCGATCCCGCTTGAGTTCCGCGAGGCGGTGGGCGACCGCATCTATGGCTGCGACGACTGCCTGGACGCCTGCCCGTGGAACCGCTTCGCCGTGGAATCCCGCGAGTTGGCGTTTCACGCGCGCGGCGCGGTGTTTGAAAAACGCCTGCGCGATTTCCTTGATCTGGATGATGACGGATTCCGCGTGTTGTTCGCGAAGTCCCCCATCAAGCGCATCAAGCGGCCAAGATTCCTGCGCAACGTCTGCGTGGCCTTGGGAAACACCGGGACCACCGAGGATCTCCCGGCGCTGGAACGCGCCGCCGCGGATCCCGATCCGCTGGTGGCGGAACACGCGTCATGGGCGGTGGAGAGAATCCGAATGCGTGGTGTTTGAGTGCATCAGCCAGCATTCGGACACGGTCGCGCCACATCTTGATGGAATGGATTCAATCCTTTCTCGTGAGCTCCACAAACACGTCTTCAAGCGTGGCGACATGGCGGAAGAGCGAACGCAGCGGCCAGTTGTGTTGCGCGGCGAGCCTGGCGATGCGTTCGCGCGCGTCGGTTCCGGAATCGACCCACACGGTCAGGCGCGTCCAACCATCGTCGAGCGTCTCCGGCGTTACTTTTTTGACATGGTCGAGGTTTTGAACCGCGGCGGCGGCGCTTTCGGGAGCGGCTTGGAGTTCGCATTGGATGCGGCCGGCGGCGCGCATTTGTTGCGTGAGATTGGCCGGAGTGTCGGTGGCTTTGATTTTGCCGTTATCGATGATGATGACCCGGCTGCATGTCATTTCCACCTCGTGGAGGATGTGGGTGGAAATAAGCACAGTGTGCGATGCCGCAAGCTGGCGGATGAGTTCGCGGATCTGGCGGATTTGATTGGGATCAAGGCCGTTGGTCGGTTCGTCGAGAATCAGCAGTTCGGGATCGTGCACCAGTGCATCCGCAAGGCCGACGCGTTGGCGGTAACCTTTGGAGAGGGTTTTGATCATCTTGCGGCGCACGCTTTCCAGGCCGCAGGTTTCAAGCACCGTGCCGACGCGGCGGCGGGTGGCGGAGCGGTCGAGGCCTTTGAGTTGCGCGCGGAATTTCAGGTACTCGCGGACGCGCATGTCTTCATAAAGTGGCACGTTTTCCGGCATGTAGCCAATTTTGCGGCGGGCATCGATTGATTGGCGGAAGATGTCGAAGCCGGCGATGCGCGCACTGCCCGAGGTTGGCGGCAGGTAGCCGGTGAGCATGCGCAGGGTGGTTGTTTTGCCCGCGCCGTTGGGGCCGAGAAAGCCGACGATCTCGCCGCGCTCGACGGAAAAACTGATGTCGCGCACGGCGGTGTGGCGGGCGTAGCGTTTGGTGAGTTGATGAACTTCGATCATGCGTGCGATGAACGCCGTGAGGCTTGAAAATCCCCGGCTTGTGCGGTTGACGCGGCGGGGTGCGGCCCTTAATGAAGGCCCGCGCGCGGCGGGCCAAGCGGGAAATTTCCGGGATCGCCCTACAATCTCATCCATTTCACATGAACTCATCGGTTTCGGCGCGTCAGAACGCGGATTTGTTGGAGGCAAAATACGCCCAGTGGTGCGAAGACCCGCGCTCGGTTGAGGAAACATGGTCGGCTTTTTTCGAGGGTTTCGAACTCGGCTGCGCCCAGCCGAAAAAGAAAGCGGAGCCGGGCACCGAGGCCGTATCCGCGTCGGGCCCGTGCAAGGACAACGACCTGGTGTTTTTCGGCCGCGTCGTTGCGCTCATCTACAACTACCGCACGCTCGGCCACACTCAGGCGCACATCAATCCGCTGGAGAACCATCCCGAGCGCAACCCGCGGCTCGATCTCCGGCAGTTCGGCCTCAGTGAGGCGGACCTCGGCCGCGAGGCGTGGAACGCCTACTTCCGCCACGGCGAGCGCATGAAACTGCGCGACATGCTAGCGGTGTTGGAGGCGACCTATTCCGGCAAAATCGGTTTCGAGTTCATGCACATCCACCACACGCCGGTGCGGCACTGGGTCCGCGAGCGGATCGAGTCGCACGGCGCGCGCGTCGAGGGATCGGTGGAGAGAAAACTCAACGCGCTGCGCTGGGTGCTGGAGGCGGAAATTTTCGAGAACTTCCTCGGCAAGCGGTTCCTCGGTGAGAAGCGCTTCTCCAACGAAGGAGGCGAGGGGGCGATGATCCTGCTCAACGCGATTCTGGAGTCGTGCCCGTCGCATGGTGTGAGGGAAATCGAGATGGGCATGTCCCACCGCGGCAGGATGTGCGTGCTTGCGAACTTTGTTAGAAAATCGATCACCACCGTGCTCTATGAGTTCACTCCCAACTACGAGCCGGATCTCGTCGCGGGTGACGGCGATGTGAAATATCATCTCGGTTATGAAAGCATCCGCGAACTGCCCGATGGAAAAGTGCGCGTGAGCCTTGCGGCAAACCCGAGCCACCTCGAAGCAGTCAACTCGATCGTCGAAGGCAAGGTGCGCGCCCGCCAGCGCATCCTCAGCGAGCAAGGGGGAGGGGAGATCGACCGCTCGCAGGTGATGCCCATCCTGCTGCATGGCGACGCCGCCTTCGCCGGCCAGGGATCGGTGGCGGAGGTTCTCAACCTGTCGCAGCTTCCGGGTTATCGCACCGGCGGCACGATCCACATCATCATCAACAACCAGATCGGTTTCACCACCGTGCCGGCCGACGCGCGATCCTCCGCATACGCCACCGATGTGGCGAAGATGATCGAGGCTCCGATACTCCACGTGAACGGAGAGGAGCCCATGGAACTCTATTGGGCCGCACTCTTCGCCATCGAGTTCCGCCAGAAATTCGCGCGCGACATCGTCATCGACATGTATTGCTACCGCCGCCAGGGACACAACGAGGCGGACCAGGCTGCTTTCACCCAACCCGTCATCGCGCGCCGCATCGCCGACCGCCCGACTTTCGGAACAATCTACAAACGCCGCCTCATTGATGAAGGTGTCATCAGCGACTCCGATGCGGCGGAACTCGAGCGCTCCATCTGGAACAAGCTTGAGGAAGGCTATCGGAAAATGACTGCTCTTCACGAGGCGGGCGACCGTACCGCTTTCAGCGGATCGACCGGCGTGGTGCAGCCCGCGTATTCGCACGCGTCGGTCGCCACCGGAATCGATGCTGCAAAACTCGCGCACATCGGCCGGATTTTGACGACCGTGCCGAATGATTTCCACGCCAATCCCACGCTTGCGAAACGTTTCATTCCGCGGCGTGTCGAGGCGCTGGAGAAAGGCGGGCCTATCGACTGGGCCTTCGCGGAGTCGCTGGCATTCGGATCGCTGTTGCTGGAAGGCACGCCGGTGCGTTTGTCCGGTCAGGACGTGGGACGCGGCACCTTCTCGCAACGCCACGTCGTGTTGCATGATTACGAGACCACTCAGAAATACATTCCGCTCGAACATCTCGCGCCGGACCAGGCCAAGTTCTGCGTTCACAACTCGCTGCTCTCGGAGTTCGCGGTGCTGGGATTCGATTACGGTTATTCGTTGTGTTATCCCAAAATGCTCACGTTGTGGGAGGCGCAGTTCGGTGATTTCTCCAACGGCGCGCAGGTCATCATCGACCAGTTCATCTCCTCCGCCGAATCCAAATGGCAGACGCCGTCCGATCTCGTCATGCTGCTGCCCCACGGCTACGAGGGCATGGGGCCGGAGCATTCCAGCGCGAGATTGGAACGCTATCTGCAACTCTGCGCCGAGAAAAACATGATCGTCGGCAACCTCACCACGCCGGCGCAGTATTTCCACGCGCTGCGCCGCCAGAAACACCGCGACTTCCGCAAGCCGCTGGTGCTGATGACGCCCAAGAGTCTGTTAGGCAGGCCGGAGGCGGTTTCCCCGCTTGCGGATTTCAGCGAGGGCAACTGCTTCCAGGAAGTGCTGCCGGACCCGATGGAATCCATCAATCCATCCAATGTCAGCCGCATCATTTTCTGCACCGGCAAGGTGTTCTACGACCTGATGGCCCACCGTCAGGAGAAGGGCGTCGAAAACGCCGCCATCATCCGCATCGAGCAGCTCTATCCCTTCCATCGGGAAATGGTCGAGCTTATCGCCGGCCAGTATCCCAACGCCTCGCACTTCGTCTGGTGCCAGGAAGAACCGCTCAACATGGGCGCGTGGTCCTACATCTGGCCGCGCATCGAACGCTGCGTCGGCGCCAAGGTCCGCTACGCCGGCCGCGATGCCGCATCCAGCCCCGCCGCGGGTTCCAAGGCGATGCACTACCGCGAACAGAAGGCATTGCTCGAACAGGCGTTCTCCGTCTGATCCGTTAGATATCAACTTTCCAACCACTCTCAACCCCGCCATGTCCATCGAAGTCAAAGTCCCCGCCTCGGGCGAATCCGTCACCACCGCCAACGTCGTCCGCTGGCACAGGAAAAACGGCGACGCCGTTTCCACCGGAGAGGTTCTTGTGACACTGGAAACCGACAAGGTGTCCAACGAACTCGAAGCCGCTGGAGATGGCATTCTGGAAATCCTCGTCAGCGAGGGCGAGGAGGTGGCCATCGGCGCCTTGATCGCGCGCATCCATCCCGCGGATGGAGTGAAAGCCGTGGAGCCTGCCGCTCCGAAAGAGATGCCTGTCGCAACAACCCCGTCCCAGCCATCGGCGAGCGCGGAACTCAAGGTTCCCGCAACTGGCGAATCGATCACTTCCGCGACCGTGGCTTCATGGCGCAAGAAGGATGGCGATACGGTCGTGCCGGGCGAGGTGCTGGTGGTTTTGGAAACCGACAAGGTTTCCAACGAACTGGAAGCGCCTCTGGCCGGAATGTTGAAAATCCTCGTGCCGGAAGGCGAGGAAGTGCCGATCGGCACGGTCATCGCGAAAATCGAAGCGGGTGCCGCGGTTGCTGCCAGCGCGGTTGCTCCGATCAAGCCTGCGACGGTGGCGGTGCTCAAGAAGGAAACCAGCGAGGGTCGTGGCTCCACTCCTGCGGAACACAGACCGCCGCTACAAGTTCAGCAGCCCGCCGCGCCTGTTGTCAGGGAAACGCCCGCCGCGCCGGTTTCCGACGGCCGCACCACACGCCGCAAGATGTCGATGCTGCGGCGCAAGATCGCCACGCATCTGGTGAACGCCCAGCAGACCGCCGCCATCCTCACCACCTTCAACGAGGTGGACATGTCCGCCGTGATGGATTTGCGCAAGGCGGTGCAGGACGAGTTCCTGAAGAAGCACGGGGTCAAGCTGGGTTTCATGTCATTCTTCGTCAAAGCCGTCACCCAGGCGCTCAGGGATGTGCCATCCATCAACGCGCGCATCGAAGGCAACGATATCATCGACAATCATTTCTATGACATCGGAGTCGCCATCGGCACCGACAAGGGTTTGGTGGTTCCCGTGTTGCGCGATTGCGAAAC
>Ga0315904_10004329_pt1 | contig 20336 bp, 18 predicted proteins | sample LakEriMetagenome_6_FD_203529 | JGI IMG/M metagenome (GOLD analysis project Ga0315904, IMG submission 203529) | Freshwater fungal communities from buoy surface, Lake Erie, Ohio, United States - Buoy 12 MA120 | ecosystem: Environmental > Aquatic > Freshwater > Lake | place: USA: Lake Erie, Ohio...
GAGACTTTTTTAAAGTTCATACAGACTCTTCTAGAAGATATCCAAGACAAGTATCTTCTGTCTATTATCTAAATGACGACTACGAGGGTGGAGACTTATATTTTCCATTTTTAAATATAACAATTAAGCCAGCAGCATCAGAACTTATATTTTTCCCATCAACAAATTTATTTTCTCACGAAGCAAAGCCCGTATCAAAAGGAGTTAAGTACTCCATGGCCAACTGGTATAATTAATAACTATGAATAAAAAAGAATTAGGCGATAAAATAGTTGTGTATAGTGATTTTTTTGATAATCCAATGATATTTTTAGAAGAAGCAAATAATATATTCAAAAATTTTCCAAACTTAAATTTTAAACCAGCAACAATTAATAACCATGAATATAATACAGACTTAAGGTCATGCACTGTGTTTTCTTTAAATACTCAAAACACAAATCATGACGACATGTTCGGTATTGGATCAAGAAGAGCAAAGATTAATTTAAATAAATTAATAGATAGAAAAGTGTTTTCTTGTATTAATGATTACATGAAGTCATACGGTTTCACTGTAAAATATAGAGAGCCTTGGGAACTTTTAACATATCAAGAAACCCAGAAGTTAACCTGGCATTCTGACCATGGAGACGTTCATCCATGTCAAGTTTCATTTGTGTATTACTTTAATGACGATTATGTTGGCGGGGAGGTTGAGTTTAAGGATCATATAGGGACTCCCTATAAGCCTACCGCTGGGGACCTACTAATATTTCCCTCATCTCCTGACTATATTCATAGAGTTCTACCAATAGAGTCTGGTACAAAATATAATGCCATCTCTTTTGCAAAATAGATGTACGATATAATATAATTATGAAACATATAGATCAAATAAGAGAAATAATTGAAAATAATAAAAAGTCTGGGGTAAACCCAACGCACCTGCTTAATGCAGAAAATTACACAGACGAAAACACGGCACAAAATAGATTTTCAATTTGTCAACAGTGTCCAGAACTAATAAAGTTAACTAAGCAGTGCAAAAAGTGTGGGTGTTTTATGGCAGCAAAAACTAAGTTAAAACAAGCAACTTGTCCGTTAGGAAAATGGTAAAATGTTAAAAGAAGAAATAGCCCCAGGCATAGTTGTTTATAGTGACGTAATTCCAAATAGCGAAAATCTGGCATCTGATATTGAAGAAGGACTTGTTTCATCAGGAAAAGAATGGATACCAGCATCAGTAAAAGAAGGGGATAACTCAAAAGTAAATACTAATACAAGAGATACAAGCACATTAGGAATTCCTTATTCTGGAAAAATATTAGATGATTTTACTAATTTCTCCTCTTCTTTTAATTCAACACTAAACAATATGTTTTTTGAAAATTTTGATAAAATTGAAAAAGATTATCAAGCATCTTTTGGTATTTATACTACATGGCACGATTCTTATGGAATTTTAAAGTATGGAGTAGGTCAAAAATTTACTAATCACATTGACGACCATCCAGACTATCATAGAAGAATTTCGACGGTATATTACATAAACGATAACTATTCTGGGGGAGAAATTAGTTTTCCCAGGTTTAATATCACATTTAAGCCAAAGGCAAACCAGATGATTATATTCCCTTCTACATATGTGTACAATCACTCCGTGAACCCCGTGCTTGAAGGAACAAGATATGCAGTAGTTTCATGGATGAAATAGAATGGTAGAATATAATATGGATAAAATTTTTGTAAGTCTTGCTGCATATAGAGATCCAGACTTAATTAATACAGTTAGAAGTTTTTATGAAAAAGCAAAACATAAAGATAGACTATTTTTTTCTTTAGTCTCACACGAAGGAGAAGAAATAGACTTTGACTTTTCTTTTATTCCTCCTGAGCAAATTTCTTATCAGCAAATTGACTATAGATTAGCAGACGGAGCATGTTCTGGAAGACATTTAGCAAATTCCCTAATGTCAGATAAATATAAATATTTTCTTCATACAGACTCACACTCAAGGGCAAAACAAGACTGGGATGAAATGTTAATTAATGAACATATTAAATGCTCTACAAAGTGGGGAGAGGATTATATTTTTTCTAAGTACCCACACGGATTTAAGATATTATGGAATGATTGCGACGAGGGTACGGACGAAATTAATTTTGATAATGAATCATTACATAAAGTTGTTCCAGTTTGGGATGAAACTGAATGGACGTATTTATTAAGATGGCAAGATATAGAAGATAAAGAGTATGGAGATAAGGTATATGGGTTTGCAGCAAACTTTGCGTTTGGACCAACAAAATGTTTAATGAAGGCGCCATATGATCCATATTTGTATTTCTTAGGTGAAGAAATAAGTTTAGGCATAAGGCTATACATGCAAGGAGTTACAATTGTTGCTCCAGCAATAAACGCTATTTGGACAAACTATGATAGAGACAATGGCCGTAGAGGTGGATTCCATTGGACTGATAATTCTATGTGGGGATTAAGAGATAAGGCTGCTAGGATTAGGCTGAATAAACTATTTAGAGGCGAAGATCTTGGGGTTTATGGCTTACAAGACCATATAGAAAAATACAGAGAGTTACAAAAAGAGATGGGGCTTGACTTTGAATCAAAAGATTATGTCAAGCCCATCTACAAAGACTAGTTAGGAAATTTTTCTATCCACTCCTTGGTTCTTGGAGTAATTCCCTTCCAGGCTGTCCAGTTTTCTCCTCTTTGAGACATACGAAATGCAATCTGTGCATTTACAACTGGATTAAACAAGTCTGCATTGTGATCTAAGTCATATTTATTACGACGATCTGGACCAAGCATTCCGATCATATTTATTTGAAAAATACCATAAGAACTGTCTCCAGTCTCATGGTTTCCATTGAATGCAAAAGGTCGACCATTACTTTCTTTTTTAGCAATAGCCCATGCCTCCTTGAGATTTTGACCTTCAAACCCTACTAGTTTTAGTAGATTTTTTAGATCTTTATCAGATAGAGATGTAGCGTTTTGATATTTTTCTAACTGATCTTCTTTAGCCCTAGAAACACTTTTGGCCACTTGCGTGGCCTCTATAGTCTCTTCAAGCACGATAGTTTTACTATCTAATCGGTTTTCAGAAGCATTAGCAACGTTTGACCAAACGCCAAACATAGCCAATATGCTGAGTGTGCCAATGATGTTCTTGTTATTATTCATAAAAGTAATCATAGTTTCCTCCTTAGAAACGAATGACACCTTTTTAGGGGTGCCATGTTACTTCTTAGTATAACACAATTTAGGGAGGGTAGTCAAATAATGATATAATTATTCTCTATGGCTGAAATAACTAATAATTATGGTTTGACATATCCAGAGGCAACAGACTCTGTAAATGTGCATAATGATATTAAAAAATTAGCAGATGATGTTGATGATGCAATATCTTCGCTTGACGCATCAAATGTGCGGGTAAAGGTAATAAATAATTCAGGCTCAACTATAAATGCAGCAAAGCCAGTATATGCTGTAGGTCACACAAATAATAAAACACAAATTGCATTATTTACTTCAGACCTTTCAGATAATAAACCTTTTCTTGGTTTGACAAAAACATCATTAGCAAATGGTGCAAGCGGAGAAGTAGTAGTGGCTGGTGTTTTAACAAATGTTAATACAAGCAGTTTTTCCGTAGGAGAATTATTATATGTAGACTCTTCTGGGTCTCTTACAAATGTAGTCGTAGGCGGAGCAATTGGAATTGTTGCTGTCACAAGCCCAACAACTGGCGTTATTGTTATACAGGCAAAAGGTAATGGAACATGGGGAGCATTGAAGGCTGGATTAGCCTAATATGATATAATCAACACATGGCAACTCTTCGTGGATCAGCATCTTCTTACGATATAGGAAATAAACCACCTAGGATTAATTGGACAGTTGTTCGTGGAGACACCGCATCATTTAGAGTATATGTAACAGATGATGAAAAGCAACCATTAAATATCCCAGACTGGAATATTGAAATGGAAATTAAAAGACCTGTTAACGCTAGTGATTTAGGAACAATAACTGATGCTGCTACCATAGTTATGACATTAATACCTGAGCCAGACGCAGATGATAAAGATGGAGAGTTCACAGTATTTTTATCTGCATCACAATCGTCAATTCTTCAAACAGGAGATATCTTTGATATAGAATTATCTACAGCCGAAAATAATTTGGTTTGGACGGTTGCTCAGGGCAGCATGATAATTCTTGAAGATGTTACAAATTAATGGCATCAGCAACAATAGTAAATAAGAAAAACAATAAACTAAAAGCAATCAATGCTATTTCTTATGCTCTTATAAATGTTGCGAATGATACAAGAACGGTAAAAGTAAATGAAACTTTGCCGTTTAGAATAAGATTTACAAATATACAAGTGCCAGGATATAGCAAAACTAACCCTCCAGGAATTGGTATTGCTGTAGTTGGATTCAACAACTATATTTTGTAAAAAAAATAAAAAGAGGAGTTATAATAGGCTCATGGCAAAAATATCAGTTGATACATTAAAGACAAAGTTTCAAACGGGAGACCGTCCCTCACAGCAAGATTTCGAAGACTTAATTGATACAACCTCTGCACAGTCTACAGACTTAGGTACGCACGGTAATAATGAAAACACAATTACAGGTATTGAAAATCCAACAGTTATAGATAACTTTAACGCTGTCCAATGGCGCATGGTCAAATACCTTATATCCATTGCTAAGACTACAGCAGGCGACAATAAATTTTATGCAACAGAATTGACCATCTTGGTAGACGGTACAGATGTAAGCGTTTCCGAGTATGGAACAGTAGACAACGATGGGAATATTGGCACCATTAGCGTCTCTAGGGTAGGAAACACTGTATCTATTACAGTTACTCCAGACCCAGCAATTAAGCCAGTCACAGTTCGTTATGCACGAATTGGACTTAAGGCGTAAATAAAAGGAGATAAAAAATGGCAACAGTAGTAAATAAAGACTTTAAGGTAAAGAATGGTCTTATCGTTGAAGGAACAACAGCAACGGTTGACAATTTTGACATTCTTACAAAGAAAACAGACGATCAGAATTATATCGTCAGCCTGATTGGCGGAACTGCCACATCAGCAAATGAAGCAAATAAGGTTGTAAAGCGTGATGCTAATGGCAACTTTGCTGCGGGAACAATAACAGCAAATCTTACAGGCGATGTAACTGGTAATGCAGATACAGCAACAGCACTTGAGACTGCTCGTACAATTGAACTTACTGGTGATGTAACTGGTTCTGTATCTTTTGACGGTACAGCAAACGTACAAATTTCAACAACCCTTGATAGCGATTTTGCTACAGACGCAGAGGTTGCTACAGCAAAGGGTGAAGCAATTGCAGATGCAGCAGCAGACGCTACTTCAAAGGCTAACGCAGCCCAGGCAGCAGCAGAACTTACAGCATCAAATGCTCTTTCTTCAGCAGTAACAACTCTTGAAGGACAGATTTCCGATGCAGAAGATGCAGCAAATCTTTATACAGATAATGCTATTACAGCATTAGATCTATCTAATACATACGATGCAAAGGGTGCAGCAGCAGCAGCGCAAGCAGCAGCAGAGTCTTATGCTGATGAAAAGGTTGCAGATCTTGTAGATGGAGCACCAGCACTTCTTGATACACTCAATGAATTGGCTGCAGCAATTGCTGATAATCCAAACTATGCAACAGATGTTGCTAACTTGGTTGCAGGAAAGCAAGATACTCTAACTGCAGGCTCAAATATTGATATTACAAATGATGTTATTTCTGTAACAGGTCTTACCTCTGCAGAGATTTCTGACTTTAACACAGCAGCCCTTGCAGCAACAGCAGCAGCATACGATATGTATGGTGCAGCAGCAGCAGCACAAGAAGCAGCAGAAGACTACGCAGACGGCCTTGCAATCAACTACGATGCAGCAGGTTCTGCTTCAACAGCACAGACTAATGCTGAGACATTTACAACAAATGCAATAAATGGTCTTGACACAGATGATATTGAAGAGGGAGGAGCAAACCTTTACCACACAGATGCTCGTGCAAAGGCTTCAGCAGCAAATCTTCTTCTCAATGCATCACTAACAAATATCGCAATTACAGGTAACAGTACTACAGGTCTTATCATCACCGCAGAAAACGGTGTAGCAGATTCTAATACTGATCAACTTGCAGAAGGTACAACAAACCTTTACTTCACAGATGCTCGTGCAGTTTCTGCTCTTGAGGCAGTTACTCCAGACTTTCCTGCAGTAGAGATTGCCTCAGTAGCAAAGCAGGTGGCAGCAGAAGCATTTGTTGCAACTGCAAGCACAAACACAGCAGTTTCATGGTTGAAGGCAGACTATCGTTCTGCTGAATTCCTTGTTAAGATTGCCAACGGAACTCACACAGAGGTTTCAAAGGTTATCTTGACACTTGATACATCAGACAATGTCGCAGTAACAGAATACGCAATGGTTGGAACAAATGGTTCACTTGGATCGGTTTCAGCAGATATTTCTGGAAATGATGTTCGTCTTCGTGTCACAACTGATAACAATAACTCAACAGTTACTGTTGTTGGAACACTTTTAGCATAACAAAATAAATAAAAAGAGGGAGTGGTAGATCTTGGCAACAATAGACAAAGACTTCAAGGTCAAAAATGGACTCGTCGTAAATAACGGCGGTAGTTTCGGAGGATCTGTAGTTGTAGGAGAACCTACACTAAGCACACACGCTGCTACCAAGGCATATGTTGATTCAGTTGCTGGTAGCATGTTTGTCGGATCTACCTCTCCCGAATCACCATCAAATGGTGATTTATGGTTTGATACATTAACCTCAAGAGTTAATGTTTATTATTCTGGTTCATGGCTCACAATGGCAAATATTGATGATACCTTGAACCTTCCACAGCACATTCATGATACAGCAATCGATGGAACTGGTTTTATAGTATCTCAGTTTGTTGATGCTGGTAGTTTTAATGATCCACAAGGGTCTCCAGTAGACGCTGGATCATATAACACAAGTTCATGGTCTTTGGTTTATGATGGCGGTACAGCAATAGATAACTTCAACTAAAAATTGATGTTATAATTAGCACAGAAATACAACGGTAGAAATACCATAAGGAGAGATAAATGGCAACAAGAATGCAACAGCGCAGAGGCACCGCAGCACAGTGGGCATCTGCAGACCCTATTTTAGCAGCAGGAGAAATCGGATTTGAGACTAACACAGGCAAGTTCAAGATGGGTAATGGTTCGTCTGCATGGACTGCTCTCTCCTATTTCGCAGATGCATCAGATTTTGATACATCAGCGATTGAGTCAACAATTGATTCAAAGGTCGCTACAGCAGTAGATACTTTGGTTGCTGGAGCACCAGCAGCACTTAACACATTAAATGAATTGGCTGCAGCAATTGATAATAATTCTACATTTGCTACAGCAATTACAACTGCACTTTCAACAAAAGCCACTTTAACACAGGTAAATACTCATGAAGCATTGACAACAGGTGTACATGGCATTGCTGACACAGCAGCATTAGCAACTAAGACCTATGCTGATGATGCAGTTTCTGCTCACGCAGGAGACTCTACAAATGTACATGGCATTGCTGATACAGCAGCCCTTGCAACAAAAACATACGCAGATGATGCAGCAGATGCAGCAGAATTAGCAGCAACAACTGCTGCAGGTACAGCAGCAGATGGAAAAGTTTCAACACATAATGCACTTACTACAAATGTTCATGGTATTGCTGATACAGCAGCATTAGCAACTAAGGCTTATGCAGATCAAGCAGCATCAACTGCTGTTTCTGCAGAAACTGCAGCAAGATCATCTGCAATTACTGAAGCACTTTCTAGCCATGGAACAGCAACTTTAAATATCCATGGCATTGCTGATACAGCAGCATTGGCTACAAAGACCTATGCTGATACTACTGCCACAAGCGCAGTTTCTACTCATAACGGAGTAACCACAAATGTTCACGGTATTGCTGATACAGCAAATCTTGTAACATTAGCAGGAGTTCAAACTCTTACCAACAAGACAATTACATCTCCTTCAGGACTTGTAAAGGCAGATGTGGGCTTAAGCAATGTTGATAATACTTCAGATGCAGACAAGCCAATTTCAACCGCTGCACAAACAGCACTTGATCTCAAGGCCCCACTGGCATCTCCAACATTTACTGGAACAGTAGTTCTTCCAACAGTAACAGCAGGTGGAAGTATTGTTCCATCTACAGACAACACATACGACCTTGGATCCCCAACAAAAATGTGGAAGGATGTATATGTTGGTCCAGGATCGCTATACGTTAATGGACAAAAGGTTATTCAAGATGATTCTGGCAACATTGTTCTCAGTGCAGATGCTAATGAAAACCTAGCATTACGTACAAGCGGTAGCGGTAATGTTGAACTTGATCCAACAGGAACAGGTAATATTCAGGTTAAGGGAACTTTATCGATTCAAGCAGGAAATCAAATAACAAGCAGTGACGGAAATGCAGTTGTTTTTGGTAATCCTGTAAGTGTAGATACAATTTCTAGCAAAACAGAAAATACGGACTTATCTCTATCTGGAAACGGTACAGGAAAAGTTTACGTTAACGATAATGCAGAAGTAAATGGAAACCTCATTGTTGGTGGAAACCTAACAGTAAGCGGAACAACTACAACTGTAAACAGCGAAACAATTTCTTTAGCCGATAACATTATCGACCTAAACAGCAACTTTACTACTGGTACTCCAACAGAGAATGCAGGAATAAAGATTAAGCGTGGAGACTCATCTGATGTTCAAATTCGTTGGAATGAGTCCAGCGACGTTTGGCAGTTTACAAATGATGGCGCTACATACGATAATATCGCAGGCAAGACAGAACTAGATCTTAAGGCTCCATTAAATTCTCCAACTTTTACTGGAACAGTAACCTTGCCAGCAGCAGGTATTGTATTCTCAGATGGAACACAGGCAAAGGCTGGTGTGCCATCTATTACAACATTTGCAACAGCAATCTCATCATCTGCAACACTTGCAGCAGGAGAAGCAGACAAGTTTGTTCCACTAACAGGAGCAGTAACTATCACACTTCCTGCAACAGGATACGTAACTGGGCAATCTATTGATTTCTACCAGGCTTCAGGAACTGGAGCACAGTTTGCTTCAACTAACAGCGTTGTAGGAACACCAGGACTCAAGTTCAGAACTACCAACTCAGTAGTAACAGCAATGAAGACCGCAAGCGGATGGCTGGTTTTCGGAGATCTGTCAGCATAATAACAAATTAAAGGAGATTAACTATGTCAAAGCAAGCAGGTAGAATGAGCCAAAGCGCAAATGACTTTTTGGCACCAGGTGCACCAACAATAGGCACAGCAACAGATGTTGGAACAGAAAGGGCATACAATAATGGCGCTGCAACAGTAACATTTACTGGCTCTACAGTAAACCCAGCAACCTCTTACACAGTTACATCTTACCCAGGAGGATATACTGCAACAGGTGCATCTTCTCCTATAACAGTAACAGGCCTTCAGTCTGAAACTGAATATACCTTTAAAGTTAAAGGAACAAATGGAGCAGGAACTGGAGATGAGTCAGGTGCATCTAATGCTATAACTGCAACAACTGTTCCACAAGCCCCAACAGTTTCAGCAGTAGACGTTGGAACAAATCGACCATATAATAATGGAGCAGCAACTGTTACAGTTACAGCAAACGCAACTGGTGGTAAATCAATAACATCATATGGAGCAACTCCAAGTGGATTATCTGAAACAACAAATGGCTCTAGCCCAGTTACACCAACTGGGATGTCATCTGCAACAGGATATACATTTACTGGAAGAGTGCAAAATGCAAATGGTTGGTCTGCTGCATCTGCTGCAACAGCATCAGTTACCATTACAACCGTTCCTGATACAATAAGTGCTCCTTCAGCATCTGCCGTTGCAAATCAAGCACAAGATTCCGTGTCTTGGTCTGCTCCCGCAAACGGTGGTAAAGCAATTACAAATTACTACTGGACTTCATCAGACGGAAAATCTGGAAATACAGCCTCAACATCAGTTACTGTAAATCAAGAGGCTAATACTCAACAGACATATAATGTTAGAGCAGACAATGCAAATGGATCATCTAGTACATCTGCAAGTTCTGGAAATGTCACAACATTTTCATTTACTCCGTTTGGATTTACTCCGTTCGGTGCCTTCGGTGCCTTCGGTGCGTTCGGTGCGTTCGGTGCGTTCGGTGCGTTCGGTGCCTTTGGTGCCTTCGGTGCGTTCGGTGCCTTCGGTGCCTTCGGTGCGTTCGGTGCGTTCGGTGCGTTCGGTGCCTTTGGTGCCTTCGGTGCGTTCGGTGCCTTTGGTGCGTTCGGTGCCTTCGGTGCGTTCGGTGCCTTCCACTTCTATCCTGGAATTCACGCCCACTCCTTGGCAGAATCGACCAAAGTTTTGGTTCCAGGTTCTCCAAAATCGTCAAAGGCTGCTAAAGACTTGCAAGTTGGAGATACGTTATTAGGACTCAATATACCAAATCCAGCAAACGTAGCCTGGACTAATTGGGAAGTAGACTCCTCTACAGTATCACTAAGTTCAGAAAATGTTGTAGAAACTACAATTGTTTCTATTAATACTTTTCCAGAAAATGAATTTATATACGTAGATGGAGATTTATTCTCTAACTCACACTATATTCTAGTTCAAAAAGATGGAGTAACTAAATTTATTCCAGCATCACAAATTGATACAACCTATAAAATATTTTCTGCTGACTCAAACTCTTTTGTTGATGTACTTTTAGTAGATACTATTAGTATGCCATTGACAAAAATATCAATTAACTGTGAGCCTTATGATAACTTTTTTACAGAAACAATGTTAGTATTTGATACACAAGATTCAGCAGAATAGTTTAATAACTTTTTAACTTGTGGTATACTGATATTATGAAAGAAAAAAAATCTGCAAAAATATCATTTGTATCTACATTGCCAAAAAATATAGATTTATTTCCAGAACCAGTGCCAGCATTTAAAGAAATACCATCCTGGTTTAAAAAAATATTGCCATTTTATGAAAATGATGATACCCCAATTGATGGAGTACAAAGGCTAACGGTTAAAAGATGCCTTGCATTTTTAGATATGTTATCAAGCGGGTATATAATTAAAACACCATTTGATATTTATATTGATACCACTGAAGGTAAAAGAATTTTTCAAATCCCAAAGTCTATGGAAACTTTTTCTAATTTTGGCGGAAAACCTATGATTGGTAATCATGATATAAGACAAGTAGAGGGATATCCAATAGATAATGAAAAATATATACAGCATATATTTAGGATAAATCCAATTTGGGTAGCAAAGGGTAGTAAAGGTGTAAGTGCAATTTTTATACAGCCACAGCATCACGAAGTATCACCTTTATATGCAATTGCTGCAGTAGTCGATATTGATGGTTATCCGTCTGATGGACTATTATCATTTTTAGTTAAAAAAGATTTTAAAGGTTATGTTCAAAGGGGAACTCCACTAGTTCAGGTAATACCTTTTATGAGACAAAATTTTGTTTCTGAAATTATAAGAGATCAAAAAGAAACTGATAATATTAAAGCCATAGTAGCAAAAGTCAGATCATTTTTTAATTCTGGTTATAAAAAATTAATGTGGCAAAAGAAAAGTTATACCTAACCATTAACCTAAATAATAGCATTAGAGTTTTACAAAAGTAAAAACTCTGGTATACTTTAATAATTACAGTTTCTTAAGGAGAATAACAGTGTCTGATTTTTTTAGTTTTCGTTTGTCTGAAGATTTTATAAATGATTATAAAACAAAGGAACCGCCATTCGGCTTCACAGATGCAGGCGGTAATTCATTAGGAGAGATTACATTTATTCGTACCTACTCCCGTATGAAGGATGATGGAACTAAGGAAAGATGGTACGAGGTTTGTCGTCGAGTAATCGAAGGCATGTATTCAGCACAAAAGAATCATGCTAAAGAAAACAGATTGCCTTGGAATGATTATAAAGCACAGTCTTCTGCTAAGGAAGCATTTGATAGATTATTTAATTTAAAATGGACACCGCCAGGACGAGGACTATGGTCTTTTGGCACGGCACTTACAATGGAAAAGAAAAACTCAGCAGCATTACAAAACTGCGCTATGGTATCTACAAAAGACATAGATAGAAATGATCCAGGAACATTATTTGCTTGGGTTATGGATGCCCTTATGATGGGTGTGGGTGTAGGGTTTGATACTGTTGGGGCAGACAAGCATTTGCCTATTTATAGTCCTACAGAACCAGCACAGGTTTATGAAATCCCAGATACTCGTGAAGGATGGGTAGAGTCCGTTAGGTTGTTAATTAATTCATTCTTAAAGCCTAATATGTATATTCAAGAGTTTAACTACGATCTTATTCGTCCTCTGGGAGCACCTATTAAAGGCTTTGGAGGCACTGCCAGCGGCCCTGCACCACTTATCCAGTTGCACAAGCAGATAAGGTCTGTAATCGGCGGTAGAGCAGGAGAAACACTAGACTCAAGAGCAATAGTAGACATCGTTAACCTTATTGGTACTTGTGTAGTATCAGGAAACGTAAGAAGGTCTGCTACTTTGGCTTTAGGTAATGCTCAGGATGAAGACTTTATGAATCTTAAGAATTCTGAGGTTTTCCCAGAAAGAAATTCTTTTGACCCAGAAAACCCAGGTTGGGCATGGATGTCAAATAACTCAATTTCTGCGACGGTAGGTACAAGGTACGAAGACTACGTAGACCTAATCGCAAGCAATGGAGAGCCAGGATTTATTTGGCTTGATGTTGCCAGAAACTATGGCAGACTTAAGGATCCTGCGGACGGCAAGGATTATCGTGTAATGGGATTCAATCCTTGTGCAGAGCAGCCATTAGAATCATACGAACTATGCACCTTGGTCGAGGTACATTTAAATCGTCATGATTCTAAGGAAGACTTCCTCCGCACCCTTAAGTTTGCCTATCTCTATGGCAAGACAGTAACGCTGATACCAACACACTGGCAACAGACAAACGGTATCATGCAGCGTAATCGTCGTATTGGAACATCGCTTACAGGTATTGCTTCATTCTCAGACAAATTTGGTTTGCCTGTTGTGCGTGAATGGATGGACGAAGGATATGAGACTATCCGTAAATATGATCACTCATATTCTGAGTGGCTATGCGTTCGTGATTCCATTAGGGTCACAACTGTTAAACCATCAGGGTCTGTATCAATTCTTTCTGGCGCCACGCCTGGAGTTCACTGGGCGCCTGGTGGAAACTATTTCTTGCGAGCAATTAGATTTGGGAATACTGACCCAATGATTCATTTGTTCAAGGCTGCTGGATATAAGATGGAGGCTGACCTTGTATCTGCGAATACAACTGTCGTATATTTCCCAGTACATTCTGGTCACGCAAGATCTGAAAAAGATGTAACATTATTTGAGAAGATTGCGCTTGCTGCTACTGCTCAGAAATACTGGTCTGATAACGGCGTGTCTGTAACGCTTTCATTTGACAAGGAAACTGAAACAAAGCACATTGCGCCTGCACTCCATATGTATGAGGGACAATTAAAGGCAGTCTCATTCTTGCCAATGGGTAATAAGGTATATCCTCAGCAACCATATACTGAAATTACCGAAGAAGAGTACAACGCTTACATTGGCCAGATTAAAAAGATCGACTGGTCTGCTATTTATGATGGAGCAGAAAATCTTGAGGCACAAGGCGAAATGTACTGTACTACAGATGCTTGCGAAATAAAAATATCTTAGTATGATAAAATAGACTCATAATGTCTAGTCCATCAAATCTGTATGCAGAAAAAATATACTCTGAGCACCCTCAGTTTTTGTGGGCACTTGATGATAAGGCTGATTACGTTTCCTTAATCTCAGAAATACAAAGAAATACTTCTGCCTGGATTTTTGATAATGGATCTTCTACAATAACTGAAGAATTACTAGATGCTCCGTTTCCAGACAGTGTAATTAACAAAGTTATTCCTGCTGCAGTTACAGAAGGCTTGTTTTCAGTAACTTTAGTTAGTCCAGAAATAGTAAGCACGAGCCAACTTAATAGTACACTTAAAACTTTTTCAATTGGATCTTATTTCTACACACTTAGTCCGTATTCCCTTAGCATAGAAATAGGGTATAGATATTATGATGATGCACAAGAACAATATGTAGATGTTTTAAAATCTTATGATGCATCTCTTTCTGATAGATGGTATTTTTTATCTGAAACTTTTAGTCCAGAATCTAGCGACTTGCCATTAAGGTTAGTTATAAAGATAAACTATTTAGGACAGTCTTCAGAGTTAAATGATTACGCATTTTATATTAATGGAATTACATTTGGACAATGGTCGGAAGAGTTTCAGTCAAGTTCTCTTGGAGTAACTAAAACAACTCTTCCAAGCAGCATAGCGTTAGACCCTAGTGATGTTATTGAGGCAAAAGCGTACGGCCTGTCAGATTCTAATGGATATTATTTTGTAAATAACAGCGCATTGGCTGCAAAAAACTTTGGTGTGCCTATGGTTTTTGGATCAGAGAATGTTACTAAGTTATACGATAATAACAACAAGCCCTGCTTAATTGTTCCTTCTAACGGTATGATGTCTGACGGCGGTAGATATCAAGAATTTACTTTAGAGTTTTGGTTAAGAACAAATAATTCTTCTTCTCAATCAAAAAGAATAGTTGGGCCAATTTCATCAACTGATGGCCTATATGTAGACGGTCCATTTTTAATATTAAAGATAAATGAAAAGTACGAATCATATTATATTGGTCAATGGGAAAGACCAATGTTACTTCACTGGAGATACTCCAATAACTTATCTACAGTTCTGTTAAATGGCGAAGAGATAATCTCAATGTCCATAGATAGTTCTTTAATCTTATTGCCAGAAGCAGAAAATGAATTAGGCAAAAATCAAAACTGGATTGGGTTTTATGCCTATCAAGATATACAGCCTATAGAGTTAGATTGCATTGCTCTATACACATACTTAGTCCCGTCTTTGGTTGCAAAACGAAGATTTGTTTATGGACAAGGCGTAGAGTATCCAGAAAACCTCAATGCAGCCTATGGAGGAAGTACTGTTTTATTTGACTATTCTTTTGCCGATTACACCAAAAACTATAACTACCCAGATCTAGGCTCTTGGTCTCAAGGTCTTTTGGACAATGTAATAATTGAAGACAACTATTTAAAAACTCCAGAATTTATTGCTCCACAAATATTTACTAATAGCATTGTTAATACTGGCGAAGAGTTATTGAATCAGTGTGCAACAATTCAAAATGAAACCTCTTTATTCATAAACTTAAAACCATCTTCTCCAGCATGGGATAATACAGATTCATATCTTTATTTTGATAACTTTAACTTACTAAACCAAAGAACCCACGCATTCTACGGCTTGTTTAAAAAAGAAACTGGAACTGTTACCAATCAAGTTCTTATTAGAATAGAAGACAATTCAGGAAACTATTTGTCAATAGAGTCCGTTGGTGCAGATATTAGATACATCTTAAAATATGGGCAAGAACCTATTGAAACCATATATGAAGCAGTTTCAGTTCCTGAAAATGAGATCTTCGCAGTTGGTATTGAGATAGATGTTTTTAGAGATTACTATGGAGGAAATTTAGTTTCATTTTTTAATGGGTCCTCCTCATTAAAGATGTATGTTGGGGGTACTAAAGAATTTCAAAAGACATTTACTGGAAATATTTATAAAATTGCTTTATGCTCTGAAAAAAATGTAAAAGATATTCAAGATCTGTTTAACATCTTTGGAGTTCCAAAAGACTATGAAAATATTTTTAATCTTTACGGCCCTGGAGTTAGTTATGATGGCGGAGACGCAGATCAGGATTTTTGGTCTTTCGTTTTTAATGGAGGAAATGTCAACTCATTCTTAACATTAGAATTAGAGAACCACGTTGCCAGTTTTTCTATAGTTCCTAAAAATTATTTTGATAACTTTTATTTAGATGTTGATATAAAGGGATCATGGAAAGACTATATACCTTTGTCATATTTTGGCCAATACATTACAGACGAATATGGAGATAGTAAGTTTGGGCTAGACTTTATTCAATTTAATGTAAACTATCCAGCACCAGCAAAATTTAAAGAAACAGAAGTGAAAGATACAGATGGCTGGCTTTATAGTGAGTTATCTACAGAATATTCATATCCAGTACAAAGAACTTATGAGTCTTTGGATAATTATTTGTATACTGGATATGTAGACTATCAAGATCTGGCAGAAAGATCAATTAAGACATACTCATATGATACATCAGACGCTATATTAAAAACATATATTACATTTGAATATCTTGAATCAGGCGCCAATGCTTCAGAAGGATTTTTTGTTAACACTCAAGATGTTTCAAAAAATGGAGTAGTTAGTCCAGGAAGCGAATGGATTAATACTAAATATGAAGTTGTTGACAATACAATTATATATCCTCCAGCAGGAATTGATTTTAATAAAATAGCCATTGTAGTTCATCTTGAGTTTTTGGTAGATGGAATTAAATATCAGCCAATAAAAATTAAAAATTTACAGTTAGCATCACAAGCATTTAATTATAATACAGCGAACAACATAGGGACAAGATTTGGCACTAATGTATACCCTTACGTTAACAATGGATATTATTATAACTATAAATCTAAAAATCCTTTTGCCATATACAAGGGATCGTCCCCATATCTTTATTTGACTAGAAACTCTGGCTTAGAATTGCGTGGTAACTATGATCCACTTATTAACAGAGGGGTTGCCATACCCGTTAATACTAATAAGGATGCAAACTATGAAGTTATGGCAATGCAATCTTTAATTAGGTTTAATGAAGACTTTTTCCCATATGCTCCTACACAAATTATGCAAATAAATGCAAAGGGCAAAACAATAAAACTGTATACGGTAGCAAATCATCCAACAGGTAAAAGAGCAAAAATATATGCAATCGACGGTAATACTGGAGCGCTTTATGACGGTATAGCATTTTACTTAAATGGCAAAATAGTAAAAGAGCCAGTAATTAATATTAATGAATGGGCAATGCTAGGAATAGGATTCCCCAGCATATTAAATTTTAAATCTTATGCGGGATCAATAATGATTAATGGCCCAATCATATTTAACAGTTTATCTTTTTATCAGACAACTAATCTTCAGGCTATTCAGACAGTAACAAAAAGACCTTGGGCTAGGGTAAAGTTTGCCGTGGATGGTGTGTTTGACTGGGAGTATTGGAATGATTATTTTGTGTGGCAGGGTGTACTAGTGCAATCGGCAGTTAGTTATTATGGAGTAAATCCAGCAGATATATATAAGGCGTACACTGGCACCAATAAAATAATCGTTGACGATTCTAGAGTTTTTAGTTTTAAGGACTACGAGTATGCAGTTTTTAAAGATGTATTGTGGCAATCACAAATATCAGATGCGGTATAATATGGTATACTAATGGTTATGAAAAACAAAAATCAGCCACTTTTTGGTAAAGACGGTAAGCCAAGAATGCCTGGTCAAATAGGCGATACTAAAGTCACCCTAATAGATAAAAATTATGACTGGGGTATTTATGTATGGAAAAAATCTAATGGTAAATGGTTTACTGATGGAAATGGAAATATATTAAACATTCCATCAATGAAGGGCGATCTTTCAAGAATCGCAGAACTAAAGCAGGCAGCAGCATATTATGGAGAGCCAGATGGCGAAGCATACTTTTTTGCAGGCATGGGAAGAGTTACTGATGAGGAGTACAGCGAGCAGGTAGATAGAATGAAGGCTGGGCTTATTCCTAATTTGAATGATCTTGGAGCCGTACAGGCAGCAAAAGATACGATTGCTAAGTATGGAGATGAGGAATAATGTCAGAAGAAAAAGAATATATTATCGGTGCCAGGATAGATGCATTATCAGACCCGCAAGATTCATTTAAAACATCAGATCCATTTAACAAGCCTTGGACAGAATTAAAATCATTTTCTGGAATAGATAATAACTTTAGAAGAAGAACTAATCGCTTAGTTGAAAAAGCAATGCCCAATAATCCAACACAAGGATATTTAGATAGTGCAAGAGCAGAGCAGCACGGCATAGGAGATTCTAAGTCAAAAGAAATAAATCCTGGAACGGTATACAGAAATGGCTACGGGCTATTTGATGTAATTACACCACCATGGAATGTTTATGAACTTGCTAACTATTATGATACTTCTTTTGCAAATCATGCAGCAATCGATGCTAAGGTTGAGAATATAGTTGGTCTTGGATATGACTTTGAGGTTTCCCCAAGCACAATGTTAAGGCTTGAATCAAACAAAGATAAAGATCAGGTTGGAAGAGCAAGAAATAGAATTGAACGTGCAAAAATTGAAATGCATGAATGGCTTGAATCATTGAACGATGATGATTCTTTTACAACTACCATGATGAAGGTTTACACAGATGTTCAGGCTGTAGGAAATGGATATCTTGAAATCGGAAGAACAACTCGTGGAGAGATTGGTTATGTAGGGCACATCCCAGCAACAACAATGCGTGTTCGCAGATTACGTGATGGATATGTACAAATTATTGGAAGCAAGGTTGTATATTTTAGAAATTTTGGTGCAAAAAATGCTAATCCTGTTACGTCTGATCCAAGACCTAATGAGATTATACACTTTAAACAGTATTCGCCTTTAAATACTTTTTACGGTGTTCCAGATATAATGTCGGCAATAAACTCGCTCCATGGAGACCAGTTAGCGTCACAATATAACATCGACTACTTTAGTAATAAGGCTGTCCCTCGTTATGTTGTGACGTTAAAGGGAGCAAAACTCTCTGCGGATGCTGAAGACAAGATGTTTAGATTTCTACAAACAGGGCTTAAGGGTCAATCACATAGAACGCTATACATTCCATTGCCTGGCGATAGCGATAGCAACAAGGTTGAGTTTAAAATGGAGCCAATTGAAAATGGTGTACAAGAAGGCTCTTTTGAAAAATATCGCAAACAAAATCGTGATGATGTTTTGATTGCACATCAGGTTCCCCTATCAAAGATAGGCGGAGGAGATGCGGGATCTATTGCAGCAGCCTTAGCGCAAGATCGCACATTTAAGGAGCAGGTCTCTAGACCAGCACAAAGAGAATTAGAAAAAATTATCAACAAGATAGTCAAAGAAAAAACAGATGTTCTTGTATTAAAATTTAAAGAACTAACCCTCACAGACGAAATTGCTCAATCTCAAATATTAGAAAGATACGTCAAGACTCAGGTCATGCTTCCAAACGAGGCTAGGTCTGTTCTTGGACTCCCACAGCGGGAAGGAGGAGACGAGCCGTTTAGCCCTAAGCCAGAAGACAATGCACAGAGGGCTAGAGATGGGGAAAGACTAAACAATCAGTCCGATGGGGAAGCCACAATTAGTGGAAGGAACCCAAAGGGAGAGGGAAGATCAACTTCCTAGTTATCCACAACCTTATACACAAGTTATTAACATTTGTGTAAAAAAGGCTCTATAATATATACTAGTATGACTATATCAAAAGCCCATTGGAATACAGAGGGCGAGAATGTTCGCCTTTCCCTTCCTTTTGCGAAGGTAGATAAAGAGAGACGTATTGTCTCAGGCTTTGCATCACTTGATAACATTGATAAACAAGGTGATATTGTTACCGCAGAAGCATCATTAAAGGCATTTTCTAAGTTTCGTGGAAACATTCGTGAAATGCACCAACCGCTTGCTGTAGGAAAAATGGTTAATTTTAAAGAAGATAGATACTTTGATCCAGAGTCTAAAAAGTTTTACTCTGGAGTTTTTGTTTCAGCATATGTTTCAAAAGGTGCACAAGATACATGGGAAAAAGTTTTGGACGGTACACTAACAGGATTTTCAATTGGTGGACGTATGAATAAGTGGGATGATGGATATGATGAGAAGTCAGATTCAACAATTAGAATTATTAAGGATTATGACCTTGTAGAGTTATCTCTTGTTGATTCTCCAGCAAATCAATTTGCAAATATTATGCATGTAGAAAAGGTTGATGGAGTTGAAGTTGTTAAGGGACAAGATGTTGCGTTAGAAAATGTTTTTTATGATGAAGAATCTGGATTAGTTATGGTATCAGAAGAAGAAACAGCAGTTAGCCCAACTACTGGAAATCAAATGAAGAATATAGGTTTCGTTGAAAAAGAAGACAACGAAAAAATGGATATAGTCAAATTCTTA
>Ga0315904_10004333_pt1 | contig 20312 bp, 31 predicted proteins | sample LakEriMetagenome_6_FD_203529 | JGI IMG/M metagenome (GOLD analysis project Ga0315904, IMG submission 203529) | Freshwater fungal communities from buoy surface, Lake Erie, Ohio, United States - Buoy 12 MA120 | ecosystem: Environmental > Aquatic > Freshwater > Lake | place: USA: Lake Erie, Ohio...
CCCTGATGGTATAGCGAAGTGTGTTGGCGCAACCCCACTAGTCGCAGCCATGCGCTGCTATGTGGCAAGCAAACTGGGTGACGAAGTACAACTACCGGAGGTGGTGTATGAACAGCAGTCAGATAGCTAAGCAAGTAATACGCGACATCAAGCGTATTCTTCAGCAGCAAAAAGGCACGACAACCGAGCGCGAGTATCTGTTCGCGCACATGAACCACATCAAAGGGAGACTAGGATGGAGATAAGGAAGATTCACGAGCCAATAGACGCGCGTCCGCTGGAATCAGGGGCAGTGCAGAAACTGTATCGCTTTGCCAACAACTACGGAGCGTCCGTGGTCAAGGGAGAGCATACCTACGGGGGCGATGAGGGGCTGTGGGAACTCGCGGTTCTCAAGTTCAAGACCGATGGGGACTTTGTGCTTGACTATTCAACACCGATCACGGAAGACGTGGAGGGTCACTTGACTGACGATGCGGTAGAAGAATTGTTAGACAAGATCGAGGCACTGCCGTTCACCGCGCCGATCAACGAGGGCAATGAAGCGGTACACAAGAGGGTACACAAGGACATCAACGGCATCGACAACACGGAGATACATAAATGAACTACGAAATACTAGCGATTGCCTTGGGCATCTGGAACATAACGCTTCAGCTACGCCTGAACTCTAAGCGCAAGCAGACCCAACGTCTAATGTACTCATTGGACAGAATCGCGCAGAAGAAATGGAAGATCATCACAACCGACACAGGGTTCGACGTGATTGACCACGAGGGGGATCGCGTCTTGGCAATCCTTGATAAAGGCAAAAAGCATGGGTAACTGGCTTCTATTTATCGCTGGCGCTCTGATGTGTCTTGGCGCGGTATTGGCGCATTTATACATCTACTAAAAAACCCGAGTAACTCCATTGACTAATATGTCAACTTATGGTATACTTATAGTTAGTAGGGAGAGCAACGTAGGCAACGTCGTAGATTAACGATTCACCATAACCTGAAAGGTAATTACATGAACATCTCACTAAACAAGCCGCAGCACATCACGTCGCTGGCAACCGCTGGTTTGCTGGTCGCAGTCGAGGTCAACGTCTGGTCGGCAACCAAGCAAGACCGCGCCATCAGCAATGAGGTTACTACCGCAAAGAAAGCTGATAGCAACGCGGGCCGGTTCGTCAAAAACCTGCTTGCCAACAACATCGATCACAAGAACCTGCTGAACTATCGTCAGACTATCTATAACTGGATGGTGCGTACCACGTACCCGTGGAACAAGTCGCAGGATTTCCTGCCGCACGTCAGTCTGCCCAAGTTCATGCAAGAGTTTCATAACCATCAGGCAGAGTTCACCAAGCTGCTCGATACATTCTGCGCAAACTACGCAACCACCGTGTCCAACATGGCGTTCGCACAAGGCGACATGTTCAACCGCAACGACTATCCGGACGTGTCCGAGGTGCGTAGCAAGTTCGGCGTAACACTATATACAAGCGAGATTCCGGTGGGCGATTATCGCTGTGCGATTGCTCAGGACTTGGCTGATGACTTAAACAATCATTACAACAAGCAAGCCGAAACAATCGTTCAGGGTATCCTGAATGATCAAGTAGAGCGTTTGGTCGATGTCATGGAAAGCCTGTCGCATTGCTGCGGTGTGGATGAGTATCTGGCTAAGGACGGCGAGATGAAGCAGAAAAAGCGCAAGATATACGAGGGCACGGTCGAGAAAGCTAAAGAGTATTGCCGTGTCTACAAAGACTTTAACCTGACGGACGATGCCAAGCTATCTGAAGCAATCAATCAGTTGGACATGGCACTGCGCGGTATCAATGCCGATATGCTGCGTGACTCTGACGCAGCGCGTTCGCAAGTCAAAGACGAGATGGAGGACATCCTCTCGAAGTTCGCACCACGTAACATCTAATTAACGATTCACCACAACCTGAAAGGTAATAGCCATGTCTAAAATAAACTTTGCTGATGCAGTCACTATCGAACAAGCCGCATCGATTATCCCTGTCCTCTCTGCAACGCATGAGGGAGAAGATTCACACGTCACACCGATCTTACTCAGCGAACCCGGCGTAGGCAAGACATCGACTCTGAAGCTGATCGAGAAGCAGTTGGGCGACGGTTACGACTACATCTATGTGGACTGCCCGTCGAAGGATTACATGGACATCGCTGGCACGATTCCGAACCACGAGACCAAAGCGTTGGAGCAGTACATCGGTGGGCTGTTCAAGATGGATAGCGGCAAGCCGAAGGTCATCATGCTTGACGAGGTGTTCAAGGTTCCCAAGCTGATGGGTGTGTTGTTTACCCGATTGATGCTAGAGCGTAGCGTCGGCGACCGAGCGTTGCCCGTTGGGTCAATCGTGTATGGCACATCTAACAACGGAAGCGATGGCGTGGGCGACAACATGCAAGCGCATCAGGCTAACCGTGTGTGTCTGCTGCCGATGCAAAAGCCCGACTGGCGGCAGTGGTGCAAGTGGGCGGCAGAAAATGGCGTGAGTTCTACGCTGCGCGCGTTCGTTGCGATGAATCCCCGCATCTTGGCGTCGTACCGTGATGGCGGTCAGGAGAACAACGAGTTCATCTTCAACCCAACCAAGCCACAGCAGTGCATATCGTTTCCTTCACCGCGTTCGCTGTTCAAGTCTAATCGCATCGTCATGAACAGAGACACTATCGGTTCAGGGGCGGCTGAAGTGGCACTTGCCGGTACTATCGGACTCCCTGCCGCAAAGGCATTATCCGTTTTCATCGACATGGAGAAGCAGTTGATCCCTGTCAAGGACATCGTTGCTAACCCAGCGGGTGTACCCATGCCGGAGGACGTAGCTGCACTGTGCATGATCATGTTCAATGCAACCGATGAGATACAAACACAGGATGAGTTGTCGTCGTTCATGACGTTCGTCAAGCGTATGAATCAGAGCGAGTTGCAGTCGATCTTTTTCACCATGCTCATGGGCAACAAGCGTACCGTCAAGTTGGCATCGAACAACGATGACATCAAGGCGTGGACGAAAGACAACTACAAGTACCTGTAATCTAGGAGAACAACATGGCATACCTAACAGACGAGGAGCGCCTGAAGAAGAGTCACATCATTTTGATGCGGCATCCTGAGACGGCGTTGTACGGCAGCGTAATGATGATGGGCGAGAGTGCCGTAGAAGATGGTATCCCCACGGCCTACACAGATGGTGAGAACAAGAAGTATGGTCGGGAGTTCATGTCTAAGCTGACGGATGAGGAGGCGCGGGCGTTGATCATGCACGAGAATCTGCATGTAGCGTTGATGCACATCCCACGTCACAAGGACTTGATGAAGGAAGACGGGATGCTGGCTAACGTAGCGATGGACATCGTGGTCAACAACATCATCGACAACCTGACAGACAAGTCACTGTGCAAGCTACCGAGCAGTGCAATCCTTGATCACAAGTTCGATGGCTGGTCAGTGCGTGAGATATACAACGATCTCAAGAAGCAGAACCCGCAACGTGGACAAAGCCGGACACAGCCGGACGGTAGCGGACAATCTAACGATTCAGGTCAGGGTGAAACGATAAACATCAACGGCAAGCAAGTCACCGTGCAGGGTGGAGACGAGCATGACGGAACAGGTGTCAACCCTACGCCTGAGCAAGCCAAGGAGTTCGAGGAGCGGGTCGGTCGGGCATTACGTGAGGGCGGCATTCTTGCTGGTCGCCTTGGCGCTAAGGTTCCCCGTGAGGTAAGCGCATCTCTGGACAAGCCAATCGATTGGAAGGAGGCGATGCGCGACTTTGTGTCTACTGCGGTGCGTGGCAAGGACGAGTTGACGTGGCGGCGGTTCAATCGCAGCCTCTTGGCTAATGACATTCTTGCGCCAAGCGTAGAGTCCGAGACCATGACCGAGGTTCTCTTTGGCGGTGACACATCAGGGTCTATCACTCAGGAGATGATTGGCAAGGCAGCGTTTCAGTTGCAGCTAATTTGCGATTCAGTCAACCCTGAAACGGTACGTATCCTGTGGTGGGATACCGAGGTGCATGGTGAGCAGGTGTTCAGCGGCGGTGTTAACAACGTCAAAGACATTATCAAGCCAGTGGGCGGCGGCGGTACGCGCGTCTCATGTGTGTCGGAGTACATCAAGCAGAAAGGTTACAAGCCAGACTGCGTGGTGATATTCACTGACGGGTATGTGGAAGATAACATCGAGTGGGACATCGGTGTAGAAACTCTTTGGCTAGTCACAGAGAATCGTAACTTCGTTCCGCCCAAAGGCAAGATGGTCAAGATCGATAAACTTTGAAAGGTAAATCATGAAAACATTCATTCACCCATTCGCAGTGAAAGTCACTGAGGAAGTTGTTGTAGCTAACAAAGCGTTCCCGCTTGTGCGGGAGTTGGCGCACAAGTATGACCTGATGGTACTCGCACTGAGCGAACGCATAGACCGTAGCTTGGACATACTCTACATGTCACGCGCTGACGGTATTCCGATCTGTAAAGTATTCTTTATGGAGGATAAGGGAGCGTTCGCCATTCGTAACTGCATGATGGCTAAAGATCGTGGGCGCTCAAGCGATGACAAGCTGACTTACTTTGGTAAGAGAGTTTCTTTTGTGATGAAGACTATTGAGAAGGAAGGTCTCATCCCGAAAGATACAAAGACGTATTTTGATAACGCACTTACGAGTCCAATCCTTGCCGCAGTTGACAGCTTGTCATCGTCATACGGTGAGGTGCGCAAAGGCAACAGCATAAGTGGCGAGATCATGCACAGCTTGATTGAGATAGCTTTTGGCAATCGACATCTGTCTACCCTATCAGCAGAATCAATGACCAAAGTACAATCCGCACTTGACAAATACAGAGATGCAGATAAAACTAGAGTCGAGCGTCAACAAGAGTTGAACGAGACGTTTAGCAATCCGGTGTGGGCAATTTTCTATGATGATGCCGATTCGTTTTGCGTTGGCAAGATGAAGTTGTCTCCGATGTGGAATAGCGCAAATGAGACAACACCGTCCTCTTTGGACATGAGTATCGTTGAAGACTTTCGTCGCGTTGCGGATGTGACTGAGATACCCGAGTTGATCCCGACGATGGCGATGCTGAAGACTTCAATAGAACAAGCAAGACCGGATATTAAATACAACTTCGTTGGCGACAGCGGGTTCTTTCCTACTAACTGGACGGGCGTGTCGAATAGCTTGCGTGTAATGACAGTTAACGCTGGCGATAGATGGAGCAGCAAAATGTTACTCAAACCCAAAATGTTAATGGTCGCAATATGAATGTGGATACAGAAGATACACCGATTGATGTTTATACCTATGTCATGGAAGGTGGGCTTGTCGTACAAAGCCTGTCCCCAATGGGGCATGAGTTCGGTGAGGGGCTGTATCGTGTACCTGTTCAGATAGAAAACGAACAGCACACGGTGTACGTAGGCGACAACCACAAACGGATGTTCGATGCAGATTCTTTACCAGACTTTCTGAAGCACAAGCTGGCGATGATTACCGTTTCAGGTCAGGGTGAACTGTTAGATGAGCGGAGCCTCACTAGGCTGCATCTGTTTGCAACGAAGCGAGGTGATCTTGAATGTGTCGGTTGGCGTGTGTCCCCTAGCTTCTATGTTGTAGTCATGACTGATGCTGAACTTGAATCATTGAAGGGTATAAGGTGACACCTGAAGGTAAAGTAAAAAAGATCGGACGCGCCATAATGACCAAGATGGGGATGTACCATTTCCCCGCGTTTTCTGGTGGTTATGGGCGTTCGGGTGTCCCTGATGACATAGGCTGCTATCAGGGTGTTTTTGTTGCAGTGGAGTACAAAGCGAAGGGCGGTAAGCCAACCGCTCTTCAATTAAAAAACATGGACGACATACGCAAGAGCAAAGGCATAGCGTTACTTGTGGATGAGACAAACGTTCATCAGTTAGAGGAGTTAATAAATAATGAAATTCAAAGTCGTGGGTAAAGAAAGGCTGATCGTACCTGATGTAGAACACGATCAGCGTATGAGTCCGCTAGACAATTTTCGGTGGACATCTGGGGCAAATGTACAAGCAGTATGGCGCAAGCACGGGTGGGTTCCTCCATCAGAGCATCGCACTGATTATCTTTTTATTAAAAACAGAGAGGCCAAATAATGAAAAACGGAATGAGCGTAAGAAAGTTTTTAAAACAGAATCCCAAAGCAGCGACCAAGGCCGTGATGAGGGCAACCGGCGCGTCAGCTAGTAGTGTTTATTCCATGCGTTGGAAGATGCGGCAAGAAGCAGAACCTTCAGTGGTGCTGCGTTATCCACTCCCACCAAAGACTCGTATGCTAGGGTGTGGGGACTCTCCAATCACTGACAAGACCGAGTTCATCATGCCTGATCCGGTCAATCATCCAGCACACTACACTACAGGTGGTGTCGAAACCATCGATTTCATCGAAGCCAAAAAGCTCAACTATAACTTGGGTAACGTGGTGAAGTACATTACACGAGCCGACCACAAGGGCAATCGCATCGAAGACTTGCAGAAAGCCAAGTGGTATCTAGAGCGTGAGATTCTTTCCGCACACATCTGATCTGTATAGCGGTTCAGGTTACCCTGAACCGCTGTTTCCCCGAGGTATATGAACATGCAATGCCCCAAATGCAACGCTGGTAGTAACGTGTCCACTACAGTTCGATTAGATAAAGATACTAAACGTCATCGCAAGTGTAAAGCGTGTGGCAATAATTTTGTAACCATAGAATCGATTATCGAAAGCTTATCCGTAGGCAGACCCGTTAAACAGAAGCCAGTTCCCGACCCTAGAGGTATATACACACCTAGCGATGCCGTATCGTTGAAAATGCAGAAGGTTGAAACACGGCGAAAGAACGAAGATCGCGTCGCAAGCTATTACATAGAGGATGAGTATGATCATTGAAAGCGTCAGTTTTAACCGCGTGTGGTATTGGATTAATGTTCTGTGGGCTAAGTCTCTCGCCGCGTTCGTCATGTTCTTTATCGGCATGTGGATAGGGCAAATACAAACCGAGAACCGCATTACATCCGACTGCAAGTTCGCTGGCGCGTTCCGTGTCGAGATTCAAGCGTACAACTGTCAACGGAGGATTTGATGAGAGTGGGGTACATAAGTTTTTATTCAGGCGGAACTACACTTTTCTTGACGGATGAATTTAGAGATTCAAATGTAGTGACGCGTTTAGACATTCTAAGAGATTTAAAGTATTGGGTAGACGCCCATTACAGCGACGCGCGTAAAGAATGGTATGCCGGACGTGAGAAGAAAGGGGAAATAAGAAAGCAGAGAGCGCAGCAGAGGGCGTTTCAGGCGCACGATCTCAGGAAAAAAGCGATGACTTATAAAGCAGTAGGCGAAGAAATGGGCATATCATCCACCCGCGCTCAACAGCTTGTAAGAAAAGCCGAACGGATTATAGAACGCGAAAAAAGGTGGAACAAAGAATGAGATACGAGGTGTACGACGAGGAGGGCAAGCTGTTCCGCAAATTCTGGGAACGACATGAAGCAGAAAAGTTTTTGCAGACAGACTGGAAGTTAGTAGTAAAGGCGAAGCACAAAGAAGTTAAACCCACAACCGAAACCCACGGCACAGCACTGTGGTAAAGAAAGGAAAAAACTATGAGTGAAAGAATGAAAAACGCGATGGCACTTGCGGAACAGTGCTGGAAAAAAGCTAATGACGTGGAGCCTGAGTTTGTAGAGGAGTACTTGCGCCTCGCTGAAGAGTATTTAGGCACAAAACCAGCGGTTCAAGGCGATGAATTTCGCGCACACTGTGCTGCTAACGGGCTACGTAGACCATTGACCTTGCACCCAAATGTATGGGTATCCGGAGTAAAAGCTTTGAGGAGTATTGGATGGATTACTCCAATTAAAAAAGTGGAGCCGTCCAAATCACATAATCACATGCCAAGCGTCACTCTCTGGCGAAGCGAAATTTACTACGACAACTTTAAAGGTAGAAATGAAGCCGCCTGAGATCGTAGCCGTGGCGTTCTACGTAGCGATTGCCGTGTTCAGTTTGTACTATGGCGCAAAAGTTATTTCAATGGAGCCGTATCCAATGTGCGGGGTAGCTGAGATAAGCCCAGACTTTAGCGCAGAGGACAGGGCACGATGCAGACAGATGAGGGGGCATAAGTTATGACTGTCACAAATAAAAGGCTGGTTGAGATATTGACCACGGCGATGGAGAAACCTGAGATAGCAAACGCGCTGATACAGCGAGTGATAAACACACTGAATAAACAGCCTGAACAGCCGGACTTTTCAAAAGCTGGCTTTGGAAAGCCACAGCGCGAAGAAGGCTGCGCCGAATGCGGCAAGAAATCATCGGACGGTTGGGCGCTGTACTGCGTCAAGTGCACTGAACGCGCGTGGGTTGGGCTGACGGATGATGAAATTTTAGAGGAGTATAGGCAATCGTATGGCGATGATGGGGATTTGACTGACGTTTATTTTGCCCGTGCCATCGAAGCCAAGCTTAAGGAGAAGAACAGTGCCTGACGTAAAACTATATGACTACCAGCGAGAGCCGCATAACCCGCGAGTTCAGTGGACAGTTAGTTACGCGATGCCGGAACGCAAGGCAACCACGCTACATTGCAAAGCGCCGTGGGTTGATGACAACATACTCTGCTGTTACTACGACGGTAAAGATAATCTTATTGGAGTGCGGTTCGTTCATAAAGACGGGGCGTATGTGGACTTGATAAAAGTGGAGGACTTATGATCGACGCAAGAAAATTACAGTGTTACACGATGGCGTACAGGTTGCGCGGGTACGCCGAGGGACTGGACGAAGACAGGCATGAAGCGTTAGTTTCTATGCTGATGAAAGCAGCAATGTTATTAGAAGAAACGTGGGACGATTACCAATCCACATTACCACCAGACCAACGAGTAGGGAGTTAAACATGAAAGCATTTCCAAACGTATCAAACCAACAGGGCATGGACTTGCGCGATTACTTTGCAGCGAAGGCAATGCAAGGGATGTTGGCTAACAAAGGGGTTATATACAACAAGAACGCGGATGCAGATGATAAAAGCGGAGCGGAACGTGCGTACAAAATAGCAGACGCAATGATGAAAGCGAGAGAACTCTAATGAGCTTAGTCACCCTTGACTGGGAAACCTACTACGCCACAGGGTTTGGGTTCAAGAACCTGACCACTGAGGAATACATCCGCGACAAGCAGTTTGAGGAGATTGGTGTGGGCATCAAGATCGATGACGCACCGGCGTACTGGGTTTCAGGTACACATGAAGAGATAAAGAAACATCTGACGGAAGTGACAGACTGGTCGGACGCCGCCCTGCTCTGTCACAACACCCTTTTCGACGGGGCGATACTTGCTTGGCGATTCGGTATCCACCCCGCTTTTTATTTAGACACACTGTGCATGGCTCGTGCGCTTCATGGTGTGGATGCAGGTGGAAGTCTCGGCGCGTTGGCTGAGCGTTACAAGATTGGTGTGAAGGGCGATGAGGTAAACAATGCTTTGGGCAAGCGCAGGGCAGACTTCACACCCGTAGAGTTGGCGCGTTACGGTGAGTACTGCAAGAATGATGTAGAACTCACTTACAAGTTGTTTCACATGATGGCCCCGCACTTTCCCGGCGATGAGATAAAACTTGTAGATATGACGCTGCGCATGTTTCTTGAGCCTGTCTTCACAGTGGACGATGCGCTGCTAGTTCAGCGCTTGGAAGACTTGAAGAAAGAGAAGAATGACCTGCTGGCAACCCTGAAAGTAAAACTGGAGTGCGAGGATGAAGAAGCTGTTAGAAAGAAGCTGGCTAGTAATAAGCAGTTTGCAGAACTTCTTAGAGGATTGGGTGATCCCACAGTGGTTCCTCCTACAAAAATCAGCCCGGTTACAGGAAAAGAAACATTCGCTCTGGCAAAGAACGACGAGGGATTTATTGCATTATCGGAACACGAGAATCCACTTGTCCAGCAATTGTGTGCAGTCAGACTTGGTACTAAGTCAACTCTGGAGGAGTCTCGGATCACACGATTCATCGACACCGGAAAACGAAATCGAGGGCTACTGCCCATCCCCCTTAAATATTACGGTGCACATACTGGGCGATGGTCTGGTTCAGACAAGGTTAATTTCCAAAACCTTCCTAGTCGAGATAAGAAAAAGAAAACCCTTAAGAATGCCGTTCTCCCACCTGACGGATGGGTGGTCATTAACTGTGATTCCTCCCAGATCGAGGCACGAGTGCTGGCATGGTTGGCAGGACAAGACGATGTGGTGCAGCAATTCGCCAGCGGTGAAGATGTCTATTCTATCTTTGCTTCCAAAGTCTACAGTCGCACCATAACCAAGAAGGATGCAGAGGAACGCTTCGTTGGGAAGACCTGCATCTTAGGACTAGGCTATGGCACTGGCTGGAAAAAGTTACAGCACACGCTAGGCACAGCACAGCCAATCAGCGTTGCGCTACCCGACGAGGAGTGTCAGTCCATAGTAAAACTTTATCGAGATGTTAACGACAATATTATTTTGCTATGGAAGGAATGCGACAACGCGTTGACGGAACTAGCCAACTGGGATGCTAAGTCCAAGCCGTTTTATCTGGGGCTGCACGAAGCGTTGCGCGTAACCAGCGAGGGTATTGAGCTACCCAATGGGCTAATGATCCGCTATCCGAAGCTGCACTATGACACGAGCGAAGCCAAGTCCCAATACAAGTACAAGTCACGTAAGGGTGTGATCAGTATCTGGGGCGGCGCAGTAGTTGAAAATGTAGTCCAAGCGTTGGCTAGGATTGTGGTAGGCGAACAGATGCTTGCTATTAATGAAAGGTATCGAGTCGCACTGACTGTCCATGACGCGGCGGTGATCGTGGTTCCAGAGGCGGAGCGTGAAACAGCTATGGAATTCATCGTTGAGAAGATGTCCATTCCACCGGCTTGGGCTACAGGTTTACCGGTTGCATGTGAGGCAAAATGGGGGCATAGTTATGGAGAGTGTTAACAAATAAAGGTATCCCATGCAGCCAATCAAGTGGTCGTTCTCAGGTCTCAAACAATATATTAATTGTCCAAAGCAGTATCACGAAGTAAAGGTACTTAAAAACTATGAAGTCAAACCGACACAACAAATGCTTTACGGCACTAGCGTCCATGAAGCGTTGGAGAACTACGCGAAGGACGGTACAGAGTTACCCCACAACTACAAGAGGTTTGCGCCCTTGGTTGACCCACTGTTGGAGATCGATGGTGAACGGTTTCCTGAACATCAAATGGCGCTAGATGAGAACAAGCAACCCTGCGAGTTTCATTCTAAAGAGTATTGGGTAAGGGGTATCGTTGACTTGATGATCATCTCAGGGGATACAGCGTTCATCGTTGACTACAAGACAGGCAGCGACCGATACCCTGATGTAAAACAGTTAAGGCTGATGGCGTTGATGACTTACGCGCACTTCCCGCAGGTAGAGAAGATCAAGGCGGGGTTGATGTTCGTGATGCACAACAACTTTATAACAGAAGATTATCACCGTGGGCAAATTCCGGCGTTGTGGAATAGCTTTAATGGTGACCTTGAGCGCATGAAGGTGTCATACGAGAACGACATGTGGCAGATGAATCCTACGCCACTGTGTGGGTGGTGTCCGGTCAATACGTGTGAGCATCATAGGAGTCGATGATGAAGCTGGTAAAAGATAGTTTTGAGTGGAGAGACCCAAAAACTACCTTTAATTCCCCTAATCACCCACGGCGTTGGTTTCATTGTAGAGAAGTAATAATGCCAGAGGGTGCGGGAGGTAGGATTGTGACTGTATATAATCACGAGATACACGGAGCAAAAAATGCCATACATAAACAAACCAAGGCCGTATGATAAAGAATACCAACAAGAGAAGGCGCGGGGTGAACACCCTGACCGCATGGAGCGTCAACGCGCACGTCGAGCGATGGACAAGAAGGGGACGGATGCCAACGGCAATGGTAAAGCAGACAAGCGTGAAGGCAAAGACATAGCGCACAAGAAAGCTTTATCAAAAGGCGGTAGCAATAAAGACTGGGTGATGATACAGTCAGCGTCCGCGAATCGTTCTTTCAAACGAGCAGCCTCTGGTGCGTTAATGTCAGAGACAAGCAAGCGCGAAAGAAAGAAGTAAGACTACGGGCGAAAACGGAAGTGCTGGCAGGAGACTTTGGTCAGTTCACTCCGCACGGAAGTAAGTAGCCCACCAACAAGGTGTTTGCCGTAAGGTGTGAGTGGGCGGGGGTTTTTCCGCAAGGGTTTCCCCCCATTAACCGCATCAGTTATTTAGTGTCTACCCTTTCTTGCAATACTCCTTGACACGGATGTAACCGACTAACCCCCGTAAGGGGTCACGTTAACTTTACAGTGAGGCAAAATTGAATGATATTAAGTTTACAGTCGTAGACGACGCTGCCCTACAGTTTCGCGCACCCAATCAAGTTGCGAATCAAATCCTAAATTACGTTAAGAAGAGTGAGATTCTTGACCGAGGCGATGACGAGACCGAGCTTCTCGTTTACTGGGGGAACGACGAAGCGTCTTTCTTAGCTGACTCCTTTAGCTATAACAACATCCCTTCACCCATACTCCGAGACTACAACTGGCCGGGTCTGTTTACGCCGTTCGACCACCAGAAAACTACCGCCTCATTCCTAGCCAATCGTCGGCGCGCGTTCTGTTTCAACGAAGCGGGTACAGGTAAGACTTCATCAGTCATCTGGGCGGCTGACTATCTGATGTCCTTGGGGTTGATCAAGCGTGTGCTCGTGGTGTGTCCGATTACAATCATGTATTCCGCATGGCAAGCCGACGTGTTCAAAACAGCTATGCACCGAAGCATAGGCGTAGCTTACGGCCCTGCCCCGAAACGTAAAAAAATATTAAACGGTGAGTACGACTTTATCGTCACTAACTATGACGGAGTCGGCATCCTGCACGAAGAGATTAAAAACGGCGACTTTGATCTGATCGTGGTTGACGAGGCCAACGCTTACAAGTCCACAAGCACCGTGCGCTGGAAGCTACTTGCCAAGCTGATCAAACCTGAGACCCGATTATGGATGCTGACTGGCACACCGGCATCGCAGTCCCCGCTCGATGCGTTCGGCTTAGCGCGTTTGGTTGCCCCACAAAGGGTTCCGAAGTACAGCACAGCGTGGCGGGACAAGGTTATGAATCAGTTAACGCGGTTTAAATGGGTTCCCAAACCGATAGCTAGACAAACTGTATTTGACGCATTACAACCAGCAATTCGATTCTCCAAAGCCGAATGCCTTGACTTGCCAGAAGTGTTGTATCAGACACGAGAAGTGCCACTGACCATGCAAGCTGCCAAGTATTACAAGGTGCTGAAAGAAGACATGTTAGTTGAAGCAGCCGGTGAGCAGATAAGTGCAGTAAATGCAGCGGCGCGCCTTAGTAAATTGTTACAAGTGTCAGGTGGCGCAGTGTACTCCGACACAAGGGAAGTCATTGAGTTCGACATAGCACCACGGCTGAGAGCATTAGACGAAGTGTTGGAGGAGACAGTCAACAAGGTGCTGGTGTTCGTGCCGTTCACTCACACTATTGAACTTGTTTCACGGCATTTAACAGAGAATGGCGTCACCAATGAAATAATTAACGGAGCGGTATCTGCTGGCGAACGGCAACGCATAGTCAATAGGTTTCAAACGGCGACAGACCCACGAGTGTTAGTTATTCAACCTCAAGCAGCATCACACGGTGTTACGTTGACTGCTGCCGACACTATCGTTTTCTGGTCTCCTGTTATGAGTGTAGAAACATACATACAGTGCATTGCACGTATTGATCGCGTGGGCCAGAAGAATCGTATGACAGTGGTTCACCTACAAGGTTCGGAAGTAGAACGAAGGATGTACAAGATGTTGCAAGGCAAAGTTGATTCACACGAGAAACTTGTTGATTTGTATAAGTCGGAGATGGAGGGAAGCTATGAATGATATGGAAGAATTAGTTAAAACCTACTTGACTATTAGGAACGAGCGTGAAAAGATTGAGGCTGAATTTAAAGAGCAGGACGCTGCACTAAAAGCCGAGATGGCGACACTAGAGCAAGCGATGTTGGCGGGGTGCAATGAGATCAAGGCAGACAGTATCAGAACCCCTCATGGCACCATTATGAAAAAACTTTCAGAAAGGTTTACTTGTTCAGACCGCGATAACTTCAACAAATTCGTGCTTGAGCATGGCGCTGTTGAATTGTTCGCTGCACATTTACACCAAAGTAATTTTAAAGAATTCATGTCTGAGCGGCATCATGAAGGTTTACCGCCCGGTGTGAACGTGATGCGTGAATTTACCATCACAGTTAAGAAGCCCACAGTTAAATTAAGTTAAGGAAAAATTATGAGCACAGAACTCGCAACCATTTTGGCAAACAACCCACTGATGATTCAGACGGGTGTTGATGAAGATACCACAGCGGTAGCTGGCGGTGGTGGTAATCAGACTAAGCGCCTTTCAATCAAGGGCGGTGTGTTCCGTAAGATGGTCGGTGGTAAGGAAGTCGGTGCTATCGAAGACCGTCACATGAACATTATCTTCGTGAAGATGGCACACAGCGCGTCGCGTCAATGCTACGAGGGTACATATGAAGAAGGAAAAGTCGCATCACCCGTTTGCTGGTCTAACGATTCCGTTAAGCCTGATGCTGATGTTGAATCTCCCTGCGCTCCGTCTTGCGACGTCTGCCCTAATTCCGCAAAAGGTTCTAATGATTCGGGTGTTGGTGCGAAATGCAAGCTGTCATGGCGTACCGCTGTCGTCCTCCCGCAAGACCCTAGTGGTGACGTATTGGAATTCGTTGTCCCGGCAGCATCGACTTTTGGCAAGGAAGAGAATGGACGCTGGCCTTTTAAAGCATATATAGGAATGCTTGCGAACAACAACGTGTCGAAAGGTCGTGTTGTGACTAAGGTTCAGTTCGATACCAAGGTGCAGTTTCCTAAAGTGTTGTTCTCCCCATCGGGTGCAGTTGACCCCAACGACTACGACACCGTTGCCGCACAGGGTAAGACTCCGGCTGCTGAAGCTGCGATCAAGCTGACTGTGTACAAGAAGAAAGAAACAGGGGAAGAAGTGTCAGTGGCAGAACCGACAGTGCGTGAATCAACCAAACGCGCTCCGGCACAAGCAACAGATGCTACTGATGTAATTAAAAAGTGGACTAAGAAAGCATAAGGAGAACCATGTCGCGGCCATACAGTACGAAGTTTTTGAGTGAGCTAGATAGCGTGGATGACACCTACCGCATTGGTTACAGAATGGCGAAGCTGTGTGTAGCAGCAAACCTGCCAGCCAAGTATGTAGCTGAAGCGGTAGAAGTTTCTCGCGCCACTGTTCATAACTGGTTTCGCGGCGCGGTGTTGCGTGGTAAAAACGAAGATATAGCTTTGGCTTTCATCAGGCTTATAGAGAAGGACTTGGAGGCAGGAGTATTACCCGTCAAGTCTGTGAAGGGAGCCAAAGCCTATATTGAAGACATGATTGGTAGACCGATTTAACGGGGAAAAGCGGATGCTGTGGAATAAGGCAGACAATTAATAAGTGCGAATTGTTAGTTGTCATAGCGCACCTCGCTAGGGGGTGTTGCCGAATATCTTGGCTATAACAGACGTAGCGAGTACCCCACCCATTAACTAGGCAGGAGAAATCCTGCCTTTCTTGTCTCTGCGGATATGATAAAACAATTTTACGAGAAAGCATTGCCTTCGCAGGGCGTCTACTGTGTGGCAAAGATAGACAACAAACGCACCACACAGAGATTTGCGGAGTCCATAGATGATGTCGAAAATCTTGCAAGACAGTTTGCGCTGGAAAAAGCTAACGTCTACGTCGCCCTTGCATCCTTCGACGGTTATTCAAGGAAGGCAGAGGATGCGCAATTCCTACGTTCATTCTTCATCGACTTGGATGTTGGAGTATCAAAGGCACAAGTTAAACGTGGCTATGTATCTCAATCCGAGGCGCATATTGCCCTACAAGTCTTCTTGGCTAGAACAGAATTACCGCCCCCCGTCATCGTCGATTCTGGCACAGGAGTACATGCCTATTGGTTCTTCGACAGGGACATTCCTGCTAAAGAATGGAAGCCGTACGCTGAGAAATTCAAGGCGCTATGTATCGAGAACGACTTATACATCGACCCAGTTGTTACAGCAGATGTGGCGCGGATCATGCGCTGTCCTGAGACGTTTAATTACAAGACTACTCCACCTAGTAAGTGCGAAGTAATCACTGACGAACTGCCTGTCTACTCGTTCGATGAGTTTAAAGAATTCTTAGGGATAGTAGAAGAAACGCCAGCGGAAATCCTAAAGAACCTGCCAAAAGGTTTGGACGAGGATACCAAGGCGTTGATGAAGCTCGACAATCAGGAGACCTCCTTTGAAAAAATTGCCATTAGAAGTCTGGAAGGCGATGGATGCGAACAAATCAAATGGGCAATTGAAAATTCTACAACTCTTCCGGAACCTGTCTGGACAGCCGTCTTATCCATTGCACAACATTGTATCGACCGCGATGAGTCTATCCATAGACTATCAGAGGATTATCCCGGCTATGATGCGGCAGAAACGGAACGCAAAGCTACACTGCGCCAAGGAAAACCCTATTCCTGCACAGTCTTCGACAACGAAAACCCCGGCATCTGCGACACCTGCAAGTACAAGGGCAAGTTTACCAACCCTCTCGCGCTCGGACGAATCATCAAAATTGCGCAAGCCCCTAAAGAGGACGCAGTTCGGCAGTACGAGAATCCCGAAGATATTCCAGCGAACGTAATCCCTGACCATCCACAGGCGTTGTTCCCCTACTTCAGGGGCGAGACAGGCGGCATTTACTATCAGCCGCCGCCCAAGGTGGACAAGAAGGGTAACAAGACAGAGCAAGACGCGCAGCTAATCTACCCCCATGAGTTGTTTCCGATACGCCGGATGTACAGCAAAATGGACGGCGAGATTTTGATGATGCGCCTTCTGTTGCCTAAAGACGCACCGCGTGACTTTATGATCACCACTCGAAGCCTGAATGCGTCTGACGAGTTCAAGAAGGCAATCGGTTTTATGGGTATCGTGGGTAACGCAGGTAAGCTACAACACATCATGGGATACATAATGAAATGGGGTCACTACTTGCAGACTCAGGCAGAAGCCGAGTTGATGCAGATGCAGATGGGCTGGACGGAGCCAGTAGGCGACGAGCGACTGGGCCGAGAGTATGTCATCGGTAACAGTTTAATTAAAGCAAACGGGAAGATTGTCCCAACGCCTGCGTCACCTATGGTTCGCAGTGTGGCAAAACACTTTGAGCCGAAAGGCAGCTTTGAAGTCTGGCGCGAATGCGCTCAGCAGTTGAACCGCCCAACGATGGAGATGCACGCGTTTGGCACGCTGATTGGTCTGGGTTCGCCTCTCATGCCCCTGACTTCTACACCGGGCGCGGTCGTTAGTTACACTGGTAAATCAGGCAACGGAAAGACCGGCGCGTTGTACGCAAACTTGAGCGTCTGGTGTAACCCAGTCGGTATCTCTGTGTTTGATGCAACGAATAACGGCTTGAACCAACGGTACGTGACTCTAAAGAACGCAGCGTTCGGCGTTGATGAAGCGCATACCCGTAAGCTAGAAGAACTCAGCAAGATGGTTCACGCTATCTCGCAGGGTAAAGCCAAAATCAGGATGATGGGGTCAATCAACGCTGAACGGGAGCATGAACTCTTAGCGTCGGCGATTGCCATGATGACCTGTAACGTGCCACTGCTGGATATGATTATGTCCAACAACTCTATGGCAACAGGCGAGATGGCGCGGATGATTGAGTTTCTTGTAATGAAGCCACAGCTATTGATCGACGAACCGAGCTTTGGCCCCAAAGTCTTTGACTTGTTCAAGTACAACTACGGTCACGCTGCGCGTAAGATTATCCCTGCCTACTTTACCCACGGCGAAGTAGCCTTGAAGCAGATGGTGGATGAGTGGATTGCCCGGTTTAAACGAGACTTTGGCAACGACGCGATCTATCGCTTCTATGAGAACATTATTGGGGCAACTATGGCAGGGGGTATGGTAGCCAACGAGTTTGGCATCATTGAGTATGACCTAGAGCGCATTTACGCTAAAGTCTGCGGTGAGATGATTAATATCCGAGATAAGGTGGTGAACCTTGGCGAGACCGATTACTCGTCGTTGATCGGTGACTTCATCAATAAATACTACACAGGCATTCTGGGCATCAACGACGGCAAGGTAACGATGGAGCCGAGAACTAGCCTTGTAGGAAGAATTGATTTAGCTACAGGTCTGGTCACTGTTTCCACAACTGAGTTTAAGAAGTATCTGACTGAGAAGCATGTTAGTTCACGCGAATTCGAGCAGAACATGCGGGAGAAGAAAATACTGGTCGATGTGAAAAAATCCCGCTTGGACGCTGGCTGGAAGCAAGCGCTGAGTATTCTTGATAAGAACATGAATGTGAACACCTATGTCTTTGCGACCCAAATCCCAGATGCTTTCTTTGCCGCCGATGGACATGGAGAAGCTAACGGAGGAACCTGAGTGGATTTTTCCGTATGACTATATGGCAATAGGGGAAAGTTTTTTTATTCCTACGCTGCGCCCTGCCCAGATGACCTACGTGGCGGACATCGCCGCCAAGAAGTCACGCATCAAAGTAAAGATATTTACCTGTGAGAAGGAAGGGCACCTAGGGGTACGTGTGTGGCGTACCGCCTAGGGTTCTACCCCGTAAGCTTTATACAAGTCAATTAGACGGCGCTTTTCAAAATCTTGCTGTAAGACTATATTTTTAACCAGCGCAGTGCGAGTACGTGGGTCAAGCCCTTCCATAGCCCGCCACTTATTTGCTTGTTCACGTAGGTCTTTAAGTCTGCCATTTACATCGTGATCGTACATCTTTGTTAGCATTTGGTCTAACGGGTTCTTAGCCATGTATTCAGAATACTCTAATGGGTGATCGGATTTAAGCATCTTCACGTATTTACTACGCTCTTCTAAGTCAGATTCAACCCGTGACCATTCCCTTGCATCGAAGTTAGCTTTTGTACCAAAGAAACTATCCAAAATCATAAGGTCGGTTTTAGGATTGAAATCTTTCTTATCGCTTGCCCAAAGTCGTACGTTATTAACGTTTTGCACCAAGCGCGTTGCACCGTCAGCGTAATTGTTTGCAAAGAAGTACAGCGAGTTGGGGCTGACATCATATCCGCTAAACTTTAGCCACCAGATTGCAGCGTCCTTGTATAGCTCTGGGATGTTGTCCCCGCCGGTATAAGCGTCACCGAGTCGTGATGTACGGTCGTTATAAATCTTACGGCCCAGAGCGTCCACGTTCATGGTGTATTCAACCAACGGACGCGCAAACGACGGCATCATAGAGTCGATCAAGAACGGTAGAGGCTTTTCAACCGGGTTTATACGTGACACGGGCAGAGGCAGGAACGAGTCCATGCCGATGACAAACATGTTTGAAATAAGATCGCCCGGTCGTGTGTTGCCATTAAATATGGAAGCCATCTGCGCTCCCATAGCAGCTAAGCCGCCAAGACCGAAGCCCCAAGGTATTTGCACTATTTTGTCCGTGCCGGGGATGGGGAATCGTGCAAAGCGAGTCCAACGGGACATATCGTCAACAGCAGTCTTGTTGCGACCTAGATCGTCATCGTCAGCCATCATCAAAGACATGAGGTATGCAGTTACGCCCATACCGACCAGCGCAACCGACATTACACGGGCACTCGTCTTTGCCTTAGAGTAATTCTCGCGGTAGGTGGCAACTGCTTCATCCATCTTGGCAAGCTCTGCTTTTAGCTCCTTCTCTTTAGTGGCACCTACTCCCTTTGACAACTCTTGCCGGATATTTGCGGCACGGGCGTACTCAGGTGTGCTTATCACAGCGCGTTCGACATTCATGTTGAGCGCCGGGGCTATTGCATCAATCGCGCGCACCGCGCCTGTGGCACTTGGTCTAAAGAACATGAAGAACGCGCCAAGCGCCTTACCCCACTGACCGACTTGTTCAAAGTTGGCTAGGTTCTTGGCGTAGGCAGAGGCAGTGACAATCGCTGCTTTTTCAATCTCAGCTTTGTTCTTAGTCGGGTCTTTCTTGGTAAGCCGTGCGATCTCATTAGCTTTGGTCACTCGGTATGACGCTACCCTAGCTGAGAGTTCGAAAGTATCGATCCACATGTCGAAGTACTTATCGATTTTTTCTTTCCCATTAAGA
>Ga0315904_10004336_pt1 | contig 20309 bp, 18 predicted proteins | sample LakEriMetagenome_6_FD_203529 | JGI IMG/M metagenome (GOLD analysis project Ga0315904, IMG submission 203529) | Freshwater fungal communities from buoy surface, Lake Erie, Ohio, United States - Buoy 12 MA120 | ecosystem: Environmental > Aquatic > Freshwater > Lake | place: USA: Lake Erie, Ohio...
GGTGAGAATGCGATGCGGCGGGGAACGGTGAGCAAACGGATGTGCGGGAAATCCGCCTTCGCGATTTCCTCCGCCTCGTCACACACGCCGATGCCCATTTCCATGTTCGATTGGCCCGAGCAGATCCAGACGTCGCCCACGAGAACATCGCGGATCGATGTTTGTCCCGAATCCGACTTCACATCCAGGGTGCGTCCCTCCGAGCTGGCGGGCATGGGTTCCAGGAGCACCTGCCACCGGCCGTCCTTGTCGGTGACGGCTTCCCTCTGTTGCCCCGCAAACCGCACGGAGATCCCCGAACCCGGTGTGCTCCAACCCCACACCGGCACCTTGGCATCGCGTTGCAGCACCGCATGATCGCTGAAAAGCGGGTGGATGAGTGGCAGGGATTCCCGGGCGTCCATCGGAGCGACGGAGGCGAGGATGAGCAGGGATGCCGCGGCTGGAAAGGAAATCGGTTTCATCGGGTGGGAAACGAAGGAAACGATCACTCCGTTTCCGATAAAATCCCCGCGACCCAGAGGACCATCCGACGCGTGACGAGATCCGGTGCTAGAGATTCGTGCGGATGGGACTGCATCGTCAGGCTGAGTTGGTTCCGGAAGGTCACGCAACCGGCGGACAGCCGTTGCCCATGCACGACTGGCGGACAAAACAACCAGCTGTCTGCCGAATCGATCCTGCTGTCCGCATTCCAGGAACCCAGATTGGAGAAAGCGCCGATGTTGCCTCTCGGTCGGGCACGGTCACGCCGGAGATATCGCATCTTGAATCCGTGGCTGAGAATCCCTCCGAGTTCCATCAGCAGGAAATTCGCCCGATGCTCTCCCTGATCAAGTTGGTGGAGGATCTTCTGATGAATGGAAAACGCCGATTCGTCCGGGCAGACAAGCACATCCACGCTGCTGACATGGTTTTCCGTGTCGTCCGGATAACTCACATCGCCGCGCAGGTTCACTGGAATCATCCACGGGATGATGGCGGAAGGAGTTCCGATCTCCGGGCGGACGGAAGCGTCGAGGTGTTTCAACAGCAGGCTGTTGACAGTGATCTTCCCGCGTCGGCATGCGTCGCGGATGCTACCGGTTTGCACATCGGTGAAAACATGCCATGCCACAGGATTGGCAACCCCATCCAGTCGCGCTCCCCCGGGCATCCAGTCCCGGCGACTGGCGCATTCCGGCGGACGCCTGCGATTCCGCCAGAGGTTCCAAAGCGGGCCGAGGATGTCGCGACACGAACTGTTGGTCTTTGGCAAACTTCGGATGTCGTGGCCATGCGCGCGTAACAACCGCGCGAAGCCGCCGATCCCATCACATTCAGCGTGGGAAACGCGAAACCATTCGACGGATTGCGAACCCCGATCCACCCGGCCGTAGAGAATGCCCGTGTCATCACCAAGCGCCCCAATGGCCTGGAACCAAGCGCTGGCGGAATTGTGCGCAAGGTGGCTCAATGAAACGACGGGTGAAATGATGACGGGGTGCCAACTGGCCCCGTGGATTCGCGCACCTATCTGCCCGGCCACCAGGCGTCGAGTTTCCCGCGCAGGGTGGCGACTCGGTCGGGTTCGGCGGCGGCGAGGTTCCGCTCCTCGTGGGGATCGTTGGCGATCTGATAGAGTTCGGGTTCGCCCTTTTCGTTCTGGGGCGCGGGGAGGATGAGTTTCCAGCCGTCGTCGATGATCCAGCGCCAGCGGAGGCTGGACGCCGGTTTCTCCTGATCGACGAAGTTATGGGTGAAACACTCGCCCGTGATCGACTTGCGGGCCTTGACCGCGGCGGTGTCCGCGAGGTCGATGCCGGGAAGATCCTTGGGGGCTTGCACGCCACAGGCCTTGAGGATGGTGGGGAAGAGATCGAGGGAACTGACCGGTGTTTCGATCTTCGCTGGTGCGAGTTTCCCGGGCCAGCGCACCATGATGGGACTGCGCAAGCCGCCGTCGTAGGGGGATTGTTTGGATCTGGGGTCGTAACGACCGGTTTTCGGATCGGTGATCCAGCCGTTGTCGGCCACGTAGAGCACGATGGTGTTTTCCGCGAGGCCTTCCTGATCGAGAATGTCCATCAGTTCGCCGCAGGTTTCGTCGAACCATTCGACCATCGCCCAGTACTTCGCGACGTGCAGGCTTGGTGTCTTGTCGCGGTATTTGGCGAGGAGCCGTTCGGGCGGCGTGTGCGGATCGTGGGGAAGCAGCGGGGCATACCAGACGAAGAACGGTTTGGATTCCTTTTTCGCGCCGGTGATGAAGTCGCGGATCGGCTGCATGGTCTTGCGGCCGATTTCGAGTCCCGCGTCGCCATGGCGGCCGCCCTTGGTCATGCCGTGCGTGAATCCGCCGGTGCTGTAATCGCCAAGCCACCATTTGCCGGTCTGGAGGCTGACGTAGCCGGAGTTGCCTAACAGTTTCGGCAGCGTGGGCCATTCGGCGAGGTGCTCGACCATGCGCTTGCGGCCGCCGATGAAGGCGTCGGAGCGGTGGAAGTTCTTCTGCACGATGTTTTTGGGTTTCGCCGGATCGTTGCTGGTGATGCGGTGCTCGTGGGGGAAACGCCCGGTGATGATCGAGGCGAGGCTGGGGCCGCACAGACTTGATGGGACGTAGCCGCGCGGGAAGGTGAGGCTTTCCTTGGCCAGCTTGTCGAGGTGCGGAGTCGCGATCTGGGGGTGGCCCATGAAACCGTAATCCGCCCAATGGTGGTCGTCGGATACGATCATGACGACGTTGGGCGGAGCGGCCTTCGCCACGAGGGCGAGCGCCAGGAAGAGGAGGGTTTTCATGGGTTTTTGGTTGTTAGGGAATCGACGGCACCTTGGCGCCGGTATCGGTGTCGGCCTCGTAGTCCACGCCGGAGAGGCCGAAGCCGAAGAGGCGGAGGAAACTCTGCTGATAGCCCTCGAAGTCGCCGAGATCGCGGAGGTTGTCGGTGTTGACCTGGTGCCAGGCGTCGATGACCGGTTGTTGGACCTTGGGTTCCATCTCCCAGTCGTCGAGGCGGATGCGACCCACCTCATCGGGTTGCGGATTGGTGAAGCGCTCGCGGAACAACCGGTCCATTTGCTCGATGCAGTCCTCGTGGGAGCCCTGCTGTTTCATCACCTTGTAGAGCAGGGAGATGTAGAGCGGCACGACGGGAATCGCGGAGCTGGCCTGGGTGACGAGGGCCTTGTTGACGGAAACCCACGCCTTGCCGGAGAGCGGGGCGAGTTTGGCATCGAGCGAGCGCTGGACGCGTTCGAGGTCCTCCTTGGCCTTGCCGATGGTGCCGTTCTTGTAGATCGGCCAGGTGAGTTCCGGCCCGATGTAGGAATAGGCATACGTCTGGGTGCCGGGAGCGATGAGGTTTTCGGCGAGCAGGGCGTCGATCCACATCTCCCAGTCCTCGCCGCCCATCACCGCGACGGTGTGGTCCACGTCGTCGCCCTCGGCGGGCGGCAGGGTAACCTCATCGACCACGCCGGTGCTGGTGTTGAGGTTCTTGTTGGTATAACTCGCGCCGATGGGCTTGAGGACGGATTTGAAGGTTTCTCCGGTTTTCGGATGGGTGCGGCGCGGGGAGGCGAGCGAGTAAACCACGCAATCGACCTGACCGAGGTCGGCCTTGATGGCGGCGATGACCTCGGCCTTCATGGCGTCTGAAAAGGCGTCGCCATTGAAGGATCGGGCGTAGAGGCCGGCGGCGCGGGCTTCGGTTTCGAAGGCGGCGGAATTGTACCAACCGGCGGTGCCGCATTTGTCGGTCTCGCCGGGCTTTTCAAAGAACACGCCGATGGTGGCGGCTCCGGAACCGAAGGCGGCGGCGATGCGCGAGGCGAGTCCGTAGCCGGTGGAGGAACCGATCACGAGCACCTTCTTCGGACCCTCGGGGATCGGGCCGCGGTTTCTGACGACGGCGATTTGTTCGGCGACGTGCCTGGCGCAGCCATCCGGGTGGGCGGTGGTGCAAATGAATCCGCGGATCTTGGGTGCGACGATCATGGTGGCCGGAGGTTATCGGGCGGGCGAGGGGTGGCAACCTTGTTTTGAGAGGGCTGTCGCCGGATTTGGGATTTACATCGTTGCTCCGGGCGGAGAGTAATCGTGCACTAAGCCATGCAGTGGTATTATTCCAAGAACTCGACGCAGCTCGGCCCGATTTCCGACGCTGAAATCCGCGGGAAACTCGCCAGCGGCGAAATCGGTGCCGCCGACATGGTTTGGAAAGAGGGCATGAGCGACTGGTTGCCGGTTTCCAGAGTGCCGGAGCTGTCCGCCATCATTCCGTCCCAACAGCCGCCGGTGATGGGGCAGCAGCCGGTCTACCCGCAGTCGCCCTATCAGACGCCGATGACGGTGGGTAACGAGATTCCGAACTACCTTTGGCAGTCGATCGTGGTCACGGTGCTCTGCTGCTGGCCATTGGGCATTCCCGCGATCGTCTACGCCGCGAAAGTGGACGGGATGAAGGCTCGGGGCGACATCCGGGGCGCGACCGAGGCGTCGGCCAATGCCAAGAAATGGTGCATCATCTCGCTGGCCGCCTGGGGTGTGCTGATCGTGTTGTATCTGCTGCTTTTCGTCGGGGGAATGATCGCCTCCGAGTCATGACCGCGACCGGCGGGGTGAGCGCGAAACGCCTGCTGATCGTCCTCTGCGGTCTCGCCGCGCTGGCGTTTTCCGCATTCTTGCTGCGGTCGCACGGGCCGGATGCCGCATGGCTGCCGGGCTGCCTGTTTCACCGGATCACGGGCTTGGACTGCCCCGGGTGCGGCATGACGCGCGCCGCCCATGCCACGCTCCACGGGGACCTGGTGGAGGCTTTCCGCTTGAACCCGCTGGGCATGATTTTGCTGCCGCTCGCCCTGATCGGCATCGGGCTGGAAATCGCCGGCTGGGTCCGGGGAAAACCGCTGCCTTGGACCTTTCGGGCCCGCGGCGGCTGGGTCTGGGGAATCGTCGTGGCGGTCTTCGTTTTCTGGATCGCGCGGAACATTCCGGTGTGGCCCTTCACGCTGCTGGCACCGCCCTGATACGGGTCTTGCCCGGCGGCGGATATCGGGTTACGGACGCGCATGCCATTGCTTTTGGGAGTCAATCTGGATCACGTCGCGACCCTGCGGCAGGCCCGATACGCGCGGACACCGGATTCGCCGAATGCCGAGCCTTGCCCGATCCAAGCCGGGCATGACGCGCTGGCGGGCGGGGCGGATTCCCTGACCGTTCACGTCCGCGGCGACCGTCGCCACATGCAGGATGCCGACGCGTTCCGACTCAAGGAGGAGGTGAATCTCCCCCTGAATCTGGAAATGGGAGTGACCGAGGAAATGGTCGGGCTGGCACTCAAGCTCAAGCCCGCGTTTGCCTGTCTGGTGCCTGAGACCCGCATGGAAATCACCACCGAGGGCGGCCTCAATGTGCTCGCCGGGTTTGACCGGATCCGCATGGTCGTCGCGCGATTGCAGGATGCCGGGATCAAGGTGAGCCTGTTTATCGATCCGGATGCCGAGCAGGTCGAGGCCGCCGGGGAAACCTGTGCGGACATGATCGAACTGCACACCGGATGCTTCGCCAACGCCGTGGGGGACGAGGTGGATCGCGAGATTGCCCGCCTTGCCGCCGCCGCCAGGGAGGGACACGCCGGAGCACTCCAGGTGAACGCCGGGCACGGCATCAACTACACGAATGTGTCGCGCCTCTTCTCCATCCCGCACCTCGCCGAGTTCAACATCGGCCATTCGATCGTTTCCCGTGCGATGCGCGTCGGGTTGACCGCCGCCGTGCGGGAAATGAAAGACCTGATGGCAAACTACCCCGTCTGAGATGAGGATCCACGGCATAGGCATCGACATCGTCGAGGTCGGGCGCATCGCCTCGGCCATCGAGCGCCATGGCGAGCGGTTTCTGGCACGGATCTTCACCCCGGATGAGCGCCGGTATTGCGAGGCGCACAAGCAGCCGAACCCGCATTTCGCCGCGCGATTCGCCGCGAAGGAAGCGATTTCGAAAGCTTTGGGAACCGGAATCGGTGGAAATGCCGGATTACTCGAAATGGAAGTGGTCCGCGGCGAAACCGGAGCGCCGTCCGTGCGCCTGAGCGGCGCGGCGGATGCCTTCGTGCGCGAGCATGGGATCACCGAAATCCGGATCAGCCTGAGTCACACCCTCCAGTTCGCGGCGGCCAACGCCATTGCCATCGCGGAATGAAATCCACACGAGATGCCCACGCCATGATCCGTCCGCGCCGCAACCGCCGCACCGCCGCCATCCGCGCCATGGTGCGTGAAACGACCCTTACTCCCGCGGATTTGATCCTGCCGATGTTTCTCCACGAGGAAAACTCGGACACGCCCATCGAATCGATGCCCGGGGTCACCCGCTGGTCGGTGGCTAGCCTGGTGCGCGAGGCCGGAAAAGCCCATGCGCTGGGCATCCCGGCGGTGGTGTTGTTTCCCAAGATCGAAGAAACCCTCAAGTCGCCCGGGGCTGGGGAGTGCTTCAATGATGAGGGCCTGATTCCCCGTGCGATCCGTGCGCTCAAGGCCGCGCATCCGTCGCTTTGTGTCATCACCGACGTCGCGCTCGATCCCTACAACTCGGATGGTCACGACGGTCTCGTTGTGCGACATGCCGATGGCTCGCTGGAGATTCTGAATGATGAAACCATCGGTGTCCTCTGCAAACAGGCCGTCAGCCACGCACGCGCCGGTGCGGACATCGTGGCCCCGTCCGACATGATGGACGGCCGCGTCGGTGCCATCCGCGGAGCGCTGGACGACGCGGGATTCACCGGCGTCCCGATCATGAGCTACACCGCGAAGTATGCCTCCGCGCTCTACGGGCCGTTCCGCGGCGCGCTTGATTCCGCGCCGAAGGAAGGCGACAAGAAAACCTATCAAATGGATCCCGCCAATGCGCGCGAGGCGCTTCGCGAGGCGAGGCTCGACGAGCAAGAGGGCGCGGACATCCTGATGGTGAAACCCGCCGGGCTCTATCTGGATGTCATTTCCCGCATCGCGGAGAGCACGCCGCTGCCGGTCGCCGCCTATCAGGTGAGCGGCGAGTATCTGATGATCCGCAGCGCCGCCGCCGCGGGCTGGCTGAATGAGCGCGACGCGGTGATCGAATCCCTCACCGCGATCCGCCGCGCGGGCGCCTCGATGATTCTCACCTACTTCGCCGCCGAGGCCGCCGCATGGCTTCGCGAAGCGTCCGTTTGACCTTTTCCATTACCGTTTCAACTTATCCCGCCATGTTTCTCCTCCGGATTTCCGCCATCCTGCTGTTCGCGGCGACCCTCGCCGGTGCCGCCGCTCCGGCCGCGCCGACCAACTTCACGGTCAAGCCGCTTGGAACAAACGCCTTCCTCCTGAAATGGAAGGACAATTCGAAAAACGAAACCGGTTGGGAGATTAGCGCCATCATCGGCAAGAGCCCCAACCCTCCCCGTTTCACGCTGATTCCCGTCAAGGACATCCAGTCCTACGTCGTGGTCACCAACGACCTCACCAACCGCACGGTTTCATTCCGGCTTCGCGCTTACAACGGGCCGGCCGGAGCCGAGGTGCTCTCGAAACCCACACCCGTCGTCACCGTCAAGGCGCTGCCCCAATCCATTTTCAAGGATCCCACCAACCTCACCGTCTCGGCAGTGGACGACGGCCGCATCCGATTGAAATGGAAGGACAACTCGACCAGCGAGAACGGCTATCAGATCGAATTCCGCAAGGGCAACAAGGGCAAGTGGAAGAGCTTCGGCACCACCGGGCCGGACATGAAGTTCAACCTCGTGCTCTCACTCTTCGAGTCGGGCACATCCTACTCCTTCCGCGTCAGGGGGGTGCGCAACAGCACGCTGCCGAACCTCACCGCCTACTCGAATGTCGCCACCGTCACCATGCCCGAATTCCGCGGGCCGCTCGGCCTCACCGCCACCCAATCCGGGGAAGGGGACATCGCCTTGAAATGGACCGACCGCTCGTCGCACGAGTCCGGATTCGAACTCGAAACCCGCCTCGGAACCGGAACCTATCGGAAACTCGGCGATCTCTCGGCAAACACCATCTCCACCACGCCGATCACCGGCTTCGCGCTGGACAGCAACCACCAGTTCCGCATCCGCGCGTTCCGACTCGATGGCAGCACCCGGATTTATACCCCCTATTCAAACGTGCTGTCGGTGATGACCCCCAAGCTCGCCGCGCCGGCCGGACTGGCGGTCAACGCCCTCAGTGACAGCAAGGTGAAACTCACCTGGAACCATGTCTCCGCCCGCGAGTCGGGATTCGATGTGCAATACCGCCGCTTGGGCGAGACCGAGTTCACCACGGCGAATTTCAATCCGGCCAACGACTTCGTGCTCGAACTGAGTGGGCTGGACTCTGTGACGACTTATGATTTCCGCGTTCGCGCCTACGACCTTTCGTCCTACTCCAATTTCTCCGGCACGGTGCGGGTGACGACCAAAAACGGCCTGACCAGCAGCCTGAAACCTCCGATCCTTGCCAACCAGCGTTTTCTCTATCAGATCCTGGCTTCCAACGCCGGAGCGATCACCAACGTGACCGTCACCGGTCTTCCCGCGGGGCTCACCTTTGATTCAGCCACCCGCACGATCAGGGGCACGGTCACTTCCTCCGGAAACTATTCCGCCACCATCACCATCACCTACAGCGACGGTTCGACCTCCGTGCGCACACTCAATCTTGCGACGATCACGCGGACACCTGTTTCGCTTTCGTCCTTTTCCACGGTCAATGTTGCCGCCGCCGCCCAGAAAACCGTGTCGGTCGATGGCAAGTTCGCGGATTTCGACACGCCGAGCGCGGTGCGGGTGAGCACCAATCTCGGGCCCTTCGACATCATCCTGTTCCCGGACGCCACGCCCTTCACCGTGGACAACTTCCTCAAATACGTGGACGCGGATCTCTATCAGGACATGTTCTTCCATCGCGCGCCGCCCGGATTCGTCGTGCAGGGCGGGGGATTCAAACACACCACCGCCGGCGGCTATGCGCGGATTTCCACGTATCCGGCGGTGGTCAACGAACCCGGTCTTACCAACATCCGCGGCACGGTGGCCATGGCCAAGCTGCCGAACGATCCCAACAGCGCCACCTCGCAGTTTTTCGTCAACCGTGCCAATAATGCCGGCAATCTCGACTCGCAGAACGGCGGATTCACCGTATTCGGCCGAGTTGCCGATCCCGGTATGACTCTCATTGACCAAATCGGGACGCTTCCCATCAGTGACTACACCATCAACGTCGGCGGAAATGATATCTTGTTCGAGGACTTTCCGGTCAACGCTGCCAGCGCGCCGGTGACTCCCAATCCAGCGGAGTTGGTGAAGGTTTCATCGGTCACCGATGTGCCGATCCTCACCTACACCGTCACCAGCCAGAATTCCGCCGTCGCCACCGCCGTGCTGAACGGAACCAACGTGGTCATCACCGGCGTGGCTACCGGCAGCACCACCATCGAAGTGAAGGCCACCGACCTCGACGGACTGCATGTGACAAGATCCATTCCGGTGACCGTGCCGTGAGGCCGACCACGCTTGAAGTATTCATCAGGACGGAGTGGCGGCTTGAAGCCGCCATGGCTCGCAAAAGCGGCTTTCATCCTCTCCGGGCGTTGGAAACACCCTCTGCGACTGATGGCCGCCAATAGGCGGCCACTCCGTTTGCCGGTCATTTTCCCCTAGATTGACGCGCAGGGCCAAAAGGGGCGAAATGGGTGTTGGAATCCGATTCACTCCATCGCCGCCTTCATCACGGGGTCCGTCCATGATTCCACCTGTTTGCGTTCCTCCGGCGCGAGGGAGTCGATGCGGCGGGATTTTTCGAGCATGGCGCGGTCGGCGTCGGTGATGGGGACCTCCACATCCGGAGTGATGCCCTTGAGGTGCGGGGTATTTCCGGATGGCGTGTGATAGGTGGCGATGGTGAGGCGCAGGGCGGTGCCGCCGCCCATCGGGATGATGTTCTGCACCGAGCCTTTGCCATAACTCGTCTCGCCGATGATGGTGGCGCGCTTGAGGTCCTGGAGTGCACCGGCGGTGAGTTCGGAGGCGGAGGCGGACATTCGGTCGATGAGCACGCGGATCGGATAATCGCGCTGGCGGCGTTGTTTTTCCGGTGTTTTCAACGTTTCGGTTTCCTCCGCATCGCGTCCGCGGGTGGACACCACGGTGGTGTCCGGTGGCAGCCACAGGCCGAGGATTCTAACAGTCTGGTGAAGGTCGCCGCCGCCATTTCCGCGCAGGTCGAGGATCAGCGACTTCATGCCCTTGTCCTCCAGTTCATCGAGAGCGGCCTCCATTTCCCGGGCGCACGATGCGCCGAACGTGGCGAGATGAATGTAACCTTTCTCACCATCCAGCATGCGGGTGGCGGCGACCGAGCGCGTTTCCACCACGCGGTGGGTGAGGGGAATCTCCTCGGGCCGTGGCGCGGCGGGGGACTTGACGCGGAGTTTGGTGACGCTGCCCGCCGGTTGGCGCAGCGCGGCGATCCAGTCGTCGAAGTCGGCGGCCGTCACCTTGCGTCCATCGATCTCCAGCAACGCCGATCCCGGCAGCATCCCTGCGGCGGCGGCCGGGCCTTGCGGGGCGATGGCTGAGAGATAAGGACCATCGTCACGCAGTCCGATGGTGAGGCCGAGCGATTCGATCTCAGGCTGGGTGTCGGGTTTCTCCTTCATGCGCGCCGCCATTTCCGGATGGATGAACGACGAATGCGGATCGAGCCCGGCGAGCATGCCTTCGAGGGCGTGATTGACGAGACGGTCGTAGGCGAGGCGGTCGGCGTCCGGGTGGCGTTTGCGCACGGTTTCGAGCACCTCCACAAAGCGCCGGATCGCGGGGTAGGCATCCTCATCCGTATCCGGCGGCATGGCGGGTTCGGCCGCGATCAATGAACAGGCGAGAAACGGATAGACAAGGCGTGTCATGCGCGATGGCTATCATTCCATCGCCACCGCGGGCAGAAAAAAGTCATGCGGCTACTGCGCCCGCAGGGTTTCCAGGTAGGCACCGAGCGCGTCGGCTCCGGCGCGGCGGGTGGCGTCGGTGGGATCGGCCTTGGCAGTGACGGTGAGGCCGGAGACGGAGGAAACGATGAACGCGGCCTCGGCGGCGGGTTGGATCGAGCGATGGATCCAACCGGCGGACTTTCCGCGTTCGATCAGCTCGGCGAACGACTGGCGAAGCGCGGTGAACACAGCGGCGGCGGCATCGCGGAGCGCTGGCTCCGAGTGCGCGGTTTCCGCCGTGATGGCGACGAGTGCCGAGAGCGGACCGGTGGTATGCAGATCGAGACAACGGCTGCGGCAGAAGGATTTCAAACCATCGAGCGAGTGGATCTCATCCAGCGGATGGATCCAGTCCGCGGCGATGGACGTGCCGAGCGAAGTGGTGATCCAGTCGGCCGCGAGCGAGCGCTTGTCATGGAAGTGGTGAAACAAAGCCCCCTTCGTCAGATCCGCGCGGCTGACGATGGTGCCGAGCCCGGTGGCGGCATAGCCGTGGGTGGCGAAGCCCTCGCCGGCCGCCTCAAGGATCGACTGCCGGGTGATTCCGGGTTGTTTTTTCCGCTGCTTCACCGCACCGGGATAACCATCCGCTGCCTCTGGCGCAAGCCCGGGCTCAGTAGCCGTTGGCAATGCGCGAGACGAGCGCCTCGCCCGCGCGTTCGAGCGCTTCGGGCAGGGCGTTGTTGCGCGCGGTCTGGAGGTTGGAATCAACGAAGAGCTGGCTGCTGCCGCGCGATTCGCCTGAGGCGAGCACCTTGGTGGGGTCGCGCGCGTCGCGCAGGGTCCACTTGAGGGTGACGGTGTTGGCGAGTTCCTGGGGCAGCAGGGTGTCGAGACGCGTGCCGCGGATGGTCGAGTAGTCGATCTCGTGGAGTTCTCCTTCGAGGACGGCGTCGGCGTGATCGCGCTTGGCGAGCTGATAGGTTCCATCCAGAACCAGCGCGTTGGAAACGGCGGAGGTGGCGAGTGTTTCGGCCCGCGGATGAAGGGTGGCGTTCTTGAACATCGGCACCGCGATGGTGCGGACGTTTGCCAGCGACTTCGGCTTCACCCCGCCGAGATGATAGCCGGTGCAGGAAGCGAGGCCCAGGCTGGCGGCGAGCAATACGGCGGCTTTCATGCGTGGTGGGATCATTCGCCGAGTTCCTTGAGGCGGGCCTTGGCCTTGTTGTGGATGTCGCCGGACGACGAACGTTTCACGATGTCGCGATAGTAAACCTTGGCGGACTCGGTGCGTCCGGTTTTCAGATAGAATTCGGCGATGCCGAAGGAACGTTCGATGTCGCGTCCGCCAAGCACTCCGAGCAGGCGGCGGGCCTCGCCGTTCTTCGAGTGGCCGGGATACTGGATGAGATAGTCGTTGAAGGCCTCCCGGGCGAGGTCGAGGTTGGCCTGGTTCTGGTTTCCGCGCTCGGCCTCTTCCATGAAGATCACACCCACGCGGAAGAGCGCTTCGGGAGCCTCGGGGCTGTCGGGCTGGTCGGCGACGAGTTTGCGGAACGAGGCGATGGCTTCCTTCGACTTGTTGCGCTTCGCCTGATAGAGTTCGCCGATGGTGAACTGCGCCTTCGAGGCGGTGCGCGAGCGTGGGGCGTGGGATGAGACTTTTTCCAGCATCGCCACGGTCTTCTCAAGCGAGAGCTTGGTTTTCAGTCCGAGGAAACTCGACTTCACATCGCCTTCGGCCGCGCCCTGGGCCATGGACGCCTGGCGGTTGAGCGCGTCCATGTAATCCTTGCTGCCCGGATAGCGCGCGAGGAACTTGTCGTAGGCATCGAAAGCGTCCTCGATGTCTCCCTGCTGTTCTAACAGGCGTGCCTGGCGCAGTCGGGCCGTTTCGGCGGACGGCGCGAAGGGGTAGCGGGTGGCCGTCTGGTCGTAGAGCTTGATGGCGCGTCCGGTTTTCCCGGCGTCGTCGGCGGCTTTCGCTTTCTGATAGAGTGCCTCGCCCTGCACGGATGCGGCCTGGGTGTTGCCCGCGAGCATCGGGCCGTCATCCCCCGCGCCGCAGGAAACCAAAAGGAAGGCACCGATGGCCGGAACGATGACAGCGGATAACCGTTGGATCATGGGAAGGAACATAAAAGGTCGGATGGGTGGGGGAAGCGCAAAATCGGCGAAGCGGAGGTTTCAGGCGCCAAGTTCCTTCGCCCGGCGCGTGGCGGCGGTGACGGCCTCGATCAGGGCGGATCGCAAGCCGCGGGCCTCCAGTTCCGCCAGTCCCGCGATGGTGGTGCCGCCGGGGGAGGTGACCATGTCCTTGAGCGCGCCCGGATGTTCGCCGGTTTCGAGAACCATCGCGGCCGAGCCCAGCAGCGTTTGCGCTGCCAGCCGCAACGCGTCGGCTCGCGGAAGCCCGCAGCGCACACCGCCATCGGACAGCGCCTCGATCATCAGGTAAACATAGGCGGGCCCGCTTCCGGAAAGACCGGTGACGGCATCCATGAGCCGCTCGGGCACCTCGACCGCCAGCCCCACCGAACCTAACAGCCGCATCGCCGTTTCCGCGTCCGCGCGGGTGGCACGTGAGCCAAGGCAAAACGCCGCCGCTCCCTTGCCGACGAGCGCCGGGGTATTCGGCATCGAGCGGATCACCCGCGTGGCGGGCGTGGCGGCGGACTCGAGCGCGTCGAGCATGATTCCGGCGGCGATGGAGATCACCAGCACCGCCTTGCCGGCATTGGCTTCGCCAAGGGTGCGCAAGGCGGCCGCCGCATCGTGGGGCTTGGTGCAGAGCAAAACGACATCGCATGCGGCGAGGGCCGAGATTTCACCCACCGCCGGAGCACCGGTGATCGAAGTGAAATGGGAACGCGCCGCTTCATAGGGATCCACGCCGATGACATTCGCGGCATCCACCACGCCGGAGCGCACCGCGCCGCCGACGAGTGCCGTGCCCATTTTTCCACAACCGATGACGCCGAGTTTCATGTGCGCGAGACTAGGCCTGCCCGCGGGCTTCGCGCCAGCGTCATTTTGCTTGGTGCGCGGGGAAATCATCGCCCATGGTTCCGGCCATGCGAATGGAGATCATGGCATGGACTCTGGCGGCGGTGTTGGCCACAACCGCGACGCGCGCCGAGGAAACGGCGGCCGCGGTGGAAATCCCGGCCGTGGAGGCGGCGATACCGGATGTGGTGAAGGCGCTTCCAGTGCCCGCGATGCAGGCGTTTCCCAATGGCATCCGCATGGCGGTCAGTTCGACCAGTGACGAGGCGCAGCAGCATGTGCTCCAAGGGCTCAACCATCTGCACGGCGGCTGGGAGTTCGAGGCCAGCCGCCATTTCGCCGTCGCACTTCGCGCCGATCCCGAGTGTCTGCTCGCCCACTGGGGCATGGTGATGTCACTGCTCAACCCGACCCCGGAGACCGGCCCGGCGCGCAATGCGGCCAGCGACCGCATGCTGGCGCTCATTGAGCAAGGCAAAGGCACCGAACTCGAACGCGGCTACGCCTACGGACTCGTGAAATACTTCGACGAAGGTCCCGTGGGCGCGGCCACCGCGTTTCGCCGCGTGTCGGATCGTTTCCCGAACGAGATGCAAGCCTCGGTCTTCACCGCGCTGTTCAACCGTGGTGGCTATGATGCGGCGGGCGACCCCACCGCCGATCAGGAGGCGGCGGAAAAGCGCCTGTTCGCGCTGATGGAAAAACACCCGGATTCGTCCGTGCCGCTCAACGCGCTGCTGACCGTCCGCGCCGAGGCTCCGGATCTTTCGAAATCGCTCGAACTCGCGCGAAGCCTCTGTCGCATGGCTCCGGACTACGCGCCGTATTTCCATCTGTTAGGCCACTACGAGTGGCGTTGCGGCAACCACGGCGAGGCGGCGGCGGCCTTCGGCAAGGCGGCCGGTTTCTATCAGAAATGGATGCGCGAGAACAAGGCCGGCATCGCCGACTGCCCGGAGTGGATTCGCGCGGAGACCTATCGCATCGTGGCGCTCGTTTCCCGCGGCGAGTTCGAGACCGGCTATGCAGCCGCCCGCCAGCTCGCCGCCACGCCGGTGCCCGAAGGGCGGCCTGCCTCGCCCGGCGCCCGCTTCCTGCTGTGGGACGCGAAAACCCTGCCCGCCAGGGTGCTGCTGCATCGCGGCTTCAAGGGCAACGCCCAGGAGGCCGCCGCCTCGTTGCCAAACCCCGAGGAAATCAAGCCGCTCCACCGGCACTCGCTCGCCTACTGGTGGATCGACGGACTGCGCATCGCGCTCGAAACCCAGAGATTGCTGGATGTGGGCAAGGTCGACGAGGCGCGGCTGGCCGTGGACGCACTCACCCAACATGGCGAAGGCATGGCCCGCATCCAGGCCCAGGCGGCCACTGGCGGCGAACGTTCCGCCTGGCTGCGCTCCTTCCGTGCCCTCGAAGTGCTCGCTAGCGACCTCCGCGGCAAGGTCGCCATGGCCGGCCCGAAGGATCTTCGCGGAGCCGCTTTCAACTGGTTCAGTTCCGCCGCCGACCGCCAGCTTCCCGCTCCATTGCTGCTGCCTCCCATGCTGCTCACGCCGATGGCCGTCAGACTCGGCGAATACCGCCTCGCCACCGACAAGCCCGCCGAGGCCGTCGAGTCTTACCAGCGCGCGCTCAAGGTCTTCCCCAACGACATCTCCGCCCTCGGTGGGCTCGCCCGTGCCTACACCGCTGCCGGTGACCCCGCCAAGGCGGAGGAAACCCGGAAGCGGATTGAGGACCTGAAGTCGCACTGAATCTGACGCGCTGATTTGATTTGAAACGCGGAGGAATCCCGTGAATGGATGAGGCATGAAAAAATCCATTCGGAAATCCATCGCCGGAATCTGGATTCTCGCCTCGGTCACCGCCGTGTCAGGCGTTGAACCCGTCCGCCCTGATCCAGGCGGGAGCCCGCCGCCCCCGCTGGTTCTCCGGCCTGATGCCATGGTCCGTGAGGAAACCCGTGGCACTTTTGTCGGAAACGATATCTACAACCAAACCGGTGCTTCCCAGTCCGTGGCAACCCGAATCGCCCGCGGCACGACCCGCGCTTTCAGCGTAAGGCTCCAGAACGATGGGAACACGAAGGACAGCTTCCTGCTGAAGCCGAGCGGCCCCCCCTCGCCACACTTCACCGTCACCTACTGGCAGAATGGAAAAAACATCACATCCACCGTTGTGGCGGGCAAGTTCGCCACCAGCGACCTCGCACCAAGGCAGAGCCTTACGCTTCTCGTAAAGGTCTCCGCCAAAACGACCGCGACAGCTGGCAGCTTCATCAGACAGCCCCTCACCATGGTCTCCCAGAAATCACCGAATCTCAAGGATACCGTGGTGATCCTGTCGAAACTCGCCACCAACTGACTGGCGCGCGCCGCCGCGGAGCGCCCACGCGTGGGAATCCACTTGGCAAGCCGCCCCCACGGTTCCAAAAGAAGCCATGTTCAGCGCCAGCAAGCTCACTCCGGATCAAGTCGCCGCCCTCAAACAGCGTGCCGCCGAGGGGGCGACCATGTCCGACCTCCAAAAACTCCTCAAGGAAGACTTCGGCATCGCCATCACCTACATGGATACCCGGTTCCTGGTGCTCGACCTCGGCATCGAGCTTCAGGAAACCCCCAAGGAAACCCCGAAGGAAGAGGCGAAACCCGCGCCCATCCCCACTGGCAAGGTCGAGGTGACCATGGACAGCCTCACTCTGCCCGGTGCGCTGGTCAGCGGCAAGGTCACCTTCAGCGATGGGGAAACCGCCATCTGGATGCTGGATCAGACCGGTCGCCCCGGACTCGATCCGGACACTCCGGGATACCGTCCGAGCCAGGAGGACATCATGGAATTCCAGATCCAACTCCGTTCGCTGATCCAGAAAAGCGGATACTGAGCCGCCATGCGCCGCCCGTCCCACAGACACGCCGCTGCGGTGGCGGCGTTCACTCCGGTGACCATGGGACGATCCGCCACCGGTGCGAAATGCCTCGCCGGACTCGGCGCGGCCTGCGGACTGGCCCTGCTCGTCCACTGTAAGCCGCCTCCAAAAGCCCAATCACCCGCGCCCGATCAACCCGCGCTCGCCGCCGCCCGCCTCGAAGTGGCCAAATCCCGCCTCGCCGCGCACCGCCCCGCCGAGGCCCTCGCATGGCTCGCCGCCGCCCTCCGCGCCCGCCCGGATTTCCCCGAAGCCCGCTCCGCCGCTCTCGATCTGCTGCAGAACCACACCTGGCACCTCCCGGAATCCACCGTTTCCCTCGGCCATCCGGTCACCGCCGTGGACTTCGCGCCACCCTCATCCCTTTGGCTCGCCCTCGGCGGGAAATCCTCCACCGTCGTCCGCTGGGACCTCGAGTCCCGCCGCGTCGAGGCCACCCTGTTTCCCCTCGAATCCGCCCCCGTCCGCTCCCTCACCGTGGATGAAACCGGACGCTTCGCCGTGATCGAGCGCGCCGGGACCGCCCTGCTCTGCGATGCCGCAAACCTCAAGCCGATCCGCGACCTCGGCCCGCTCCCGGAGAAAAACGCCCCTCACGCCGTCATCGCCTTTTCCCCCGACGGCCTGCTCCTCGCCCATCCCGCCATGGCGGACGCCGGGCTCATCTGGCACATCCGCGAAACGAAATCCGGCTCCATCCTCCGCAGTTCGGACCCCGTGCCCGCCAGTCGCCCGTCCGGCCTCGCCGCCCGCCTCGACCGCGACGCGCTCACCATCCTCCTCGAAAACGGCGATCGCGTCCGCATCCCCGTTTCACCCGTCCAGCCCATCACCACCGTTCCGCAGGACCCGGCGCTCATCCTGCGCCACGCCGCTTTCTCGCCGGATGCCGATGCCGCGCTCGTCCTGCTCGAAAGCAGCCCACACGAGCGCCCCCAGCCCGCCATGTTCGACTTCACCGGTGCCGATACCCCGGCGCCACGCACCCTGCGCCTGCTTGAGCTCCACCCATGGGACCTCGGCCCCGTCATCTGGTCCGGCCTCATGCGCGATGCCCCGGAGACCGTCACCACCAGCGGAAACACCCTCGTTTTCCCCGGAAACCCCATCGCCGAGCTGTCCTTCGCCGCCGCCCCCGCCGCCCTCGTCAAAACCCCCAGCCACCACCTCCTCTCCGGAGACGCCTCGGGAAATCTCGTCCTGCACCGTTTCATCCCGCCGCCCGCAAGCCACGGGAATCCCGCTCCGCCCCAGCCCGCCGCCGCGCCAACCCTCGCCGCGCTCGATGCTGTCACCGCCTTCCTTGCCGGTCTCCGCATCGAGGAAAACTCCGCCACTCCCATTTCCACCGACCACCGCCTCGCCGCCATGCGCGGGCTCGACACCGCCGCCCTGGCCAGCCTGTTCCCGGAAATCGACCCCCAGCCATGGCTCGATTCCGCCGCGGACATCCAACCGTCACCCATTCCCGACGACGCGCTCGCCCACCTCGCCGAACGCCTCGTCCGCGCCAATGCCCGCCCGCGTTTCGAGGCCATCGAGGAAGCTTTCGCCAATGCCGATCCCGAGGCGGTCACCGCCGCCATCGACCGTGCCGGACCCAAAGGCCCCGCCGCCGCCCTCTGCCTCTCGCTCGCCCTCGCCTCCACCCATCCCGAGTGGATCGACGCCTGCCTCGCCCAAGCCGCCGATCTCCCCGAACTCGTCCGTCGCATCGCCGTTTCCCGCATCGCGTGGCTGCAGGACCGCAAGGCCGATGCCATCGCCGGCTGGCCCGATGCCTTTCCCGACCTCGCCCACGTCCGCCAGCGCGAGGACTGGGACGGCTGGGAAGCCGCCGACTTCGGCCCCGCGCTCGAAAACCTCCGCCTCTGCGTCGGCGAGGAACTCGCCAAACTCGAACTCCCGCCCAACCCCACTCCCGAGCAGCGCCAAACCCTCTTCGACCACCTCGCCAATCCCGCCACCATCACCGCCGTCGGCAAACCCCGCTTCGCCAAGGCCTGCCTCCGCACCGCGCTCGCCTTCGCCGCCTTCCCCGAGGAAACCGAAAAAACCTTCCAGCTCGCCTCCTTCGCCCGCAACCTCGGCGAATCCCCGGCCGTCTGCCTCCGCGCCGAAGCCATGGCCCTCACCGCACTCGGCGACTTCGTCCAGGCCCGCGACCGCTGGATCGACCTCATCACCAACCACCCCGTCGCCAGCCACGAACCCGGCGACTACGCGGAAGCCGCCTACACCTCCTTCGAGAATGCCGACCCCCGCCAGGCCATGGCCATCCTCACCACCGGCATCCACCGCTTCCCCCACGATGCCAACTTCGCCCTGCGCGCCGGATGGGTCGCCCTCCTCACCGGCAATGCCGAGCCCGCCTACCGCTACCTCCTCACCGGCCGCCAGATCGGATACCCGCAGGAAAAACTCGAAAACGCCACCGCCCTCATGGCCATCGCCGCCGTCCAAACCGGCGCCTCCGAGGACGCCGCCGTCTTCTATCAGGAACTCATCCGCATCGACCCCGCCTGGGAGAAACCCGAAACCATCGAAACCCTCCCATGGCCCGAGGAACTCAAAGCCTCCCTCCGCCAACTCGCCTGGTAAACCTGAATTGGAAAATGTGCCGCGGATGAACGCGGATAAACGTGAATCTTCAGACGCTTATGACAACCCGTGGAGTCACCCAAAGTGTGAGCCTCAGGAGGCATTTAAATCATGCATCATCTGCTTTCAGCAACGTCCATCTGCGGTTCCATTTTCTTTCTAGGTTTACAGCCAGCTAGCCATTTTCTCCCTGACATCTCCGCCCGCACCACCTATCACTCACCCCAGGCGCGGATAGGAATCCCTCGACCATGGAGCGGCGATGCATGATCGCCGTCGTCCGTGAAACGCCGATGAAATGAAGGAATCGCTTCATCATCGTCCATATACGGGCAGCGGCGGACGCGTTCCGCCGCTTGCTCCTTGGGGAGCACACGCGCCCCCGCGTGTGGTCTTTGGCGCCCTCGCCGAAGACCGGCATGTCATGCCATTCGCCGCGGTTTCCAATGAGGGCGTGAGTCCTCCCCAAGCTTGGTGTTCCGCGCCGCTTCCGCCCAACTCAACTTTACAGCCAGCTAGCCAATTTCTACCTGACATCTCCGCCCGCACCACCTATCACTCACCCCAGTCGCGGATAGGAATCCCTCGACCAAGGACGGCAGTGTCTCCACGCACGGGCCCACCGTCTGTCCGGAGTTCACGGTTCACCGTGCCGCTGATGAAAGAAGCCAGCGATCAGGGTTGAATCACACGGATTGAAGAGCGTTTTCATCATTCGATATTCGATCAAACCGTTGAAATCCCATGGTAGGGCGAACCGGCCCGGTGAGCCGTGGATTCCGCCTCCGGCGGCCAACTCGGCTCCGCGAGGCCGCGTCGCCC
>Ga0315904_10004339_pt1 | contig 20309 bp, 21 predicted proteins | sample LakEriMetagenome_6_FD_203529 | JGI IMG/M metagenome (GOLD analysis project Ga0315904, IMG submission 203529) | Freshwater fungal communities from buoy surface, Lake Erie, Ohio, United States - Buoy 12 MA120 | ecosystem: Environmental > Aquatic > Freshwater > Lake | place: USA: Lake Erie, Ohio...
CGGCTTTGGAGGGCGCGAGGAAGTCAGCTACCAGGCGTTTTTCCCGGCAGGCAAGGTCAAGAGCTATCTAGGCAATGGTCCCCTCAATGGAATCTCGTGGACACACCAGCTTACCCCGCCACCAAGTATCGGGCTGGGCCGAACCCTGTTTCTGGACTGGGCCGGCACGGGCGGCGATACACCACGCAATTTCCTGGCAGGCGGACTGGGGGTTCAGTCGCAGCTCAAGCTGGGCACTGAGGGAACGACGGCCAATATCGGCGGGGGCATCGGGTGGTACGGGACGTTTCGCAGCAACTCGGGCTTCGATCCTGGTCGTCAGAGCGGGGCGGTTGCCCGCATCACGGCAGGCCTGCGGGTAACGGGTAACTTAATTATCGAGGGTGCCTACTTCCGCTCCCTCAAAGCCAGCGATGGGCTTGAAGGCACCGGGCTACGAATCGGTCTCCGGTTCTGAGCGACAGGTTGATTTCGTTGTGGCGAGTCTCCCTCTGTGGTCCACTCACCGCCTATCACGAGCCCAGTGGCCTGGAGCTACGACGATTTCGTACGCATAAGACTGCTAGCCTGCTGGGCTTCCTAGCGCGCTTCCCCACTCCCCACCTGCGGGATGGTCTCGCGCACAGGCTCTGGCCCGAGGCGTCTCCCACCAGCGCACGCCACAACCTCCGGATGGCCCTCAGCGCTCTCCGAAAGTCGGGACTACCGGTCAGTGGGGATAGGCAGTTCGTCTTTCTGATAAAAGATCAGATACAGACCGACCTTCACGACCTAGAGTCCGCTATCGTGCAAGAGAACTATCCTCAGATTCTGGAGCTCTACACGAGGCCCTTTCTTCAAGGTTTAGAGGACGACTGGATCGTGATGGAGCGCCAGCGATTTGAGAGGCACTACCTCATCGCTCTGCGCCATGAGGCACAGGAGCCAGGCTCGCTCCTGAAGCTTCGGCCCGTTCTTGAGAACCTACCTTTCCTCTCCTCCGACCGGGAGGAGCTACATGCGCTCTGGCTAAGGCTTCTTCTGGCCGAGGGGAGACCTGAGGCCGCAAAAAACTACTACGAGAACCTGCGGCGCCGCCGTCGCCGTGCTGGGGAGCCCGTTCCCACCGCACTGCGCCGTCTCTTAACACCGGATCCCCGTTACGTCTCTCCCGACGGAGATGTGCCTGACACAGGACTCATTGGGCGTGAGCAAGAACTTGCAGAGGTGCTGATGCTCCTTGAGAAGCACCGTCTCGTCACCCTGATCGGCCCTGGAGGTATTGGAAAGACCTCTCTGGCGCATGCGGTTCGACGCCACAAGAGCGGACTCTTCCTCACTCTGACCGCCCTGAGCGCGGCCCAGGTTCGCCCGGCACTCTACGACTTACTTGAGAGCAACGAGGCGGTCTCCTTAGGTGTTGCAGCACGCAGATTCGGCCTCGTGTTCATCGTCTTCGATAGCACAGAGCATCTCTTACCCGAGGTACTCCCGCTCCTGAGTGAGCTCCTGACCACCTGCCCAACCCTCCGTATCCTCGTGACCTCTCGTAGCCCGCTACGGCTGAGCCAGGAGCAACGGTTTGTCCTTGGGCCACTGAGCGACAGCGCTTCGAAGGCACTGTTCTGTGAGCTTGCGCGGCGCCTAGCCCCGCACTTCGTCGCCCTAGAGAGTCATGGTCTCCTCTCCCAAGTTCTCGTGGCACTCGGTGGCTTACCACTCGCTCTGAAGCTGGCAGCAGCCCAGCTCGACCACCTCTCCCTCTCGGAGCTCGCCGCCTCGCTGGGCTCCTTGGCGCTGGAGAGCCCTCACCACGACACGCCGCGACGCCATCGGTCGCTTGAGGAGGTGATCCGCTCAAGCGAGGCGACCCTCTCCCCGGCAGCGCGCCGACTTTTTGCACAGCTCAGCGTCTTTCACGGAGGCTTTACTCTGGCAGCCGCTCAGGCGATTGCCCCCGATGCGAGCGCCTTAAACGAGGTGATCCGCGCGTCGCTTCTCACCCCTCTCCCAGGGCGTTGGAGCGTGCTGGAGCCTCTCCGGGCCGTAGCGATGCGCCGCCTCACAGAGGCCGAGCGTTCTCCCCTGTCGGATCGTCATGCACACTACTTTCTGGCGCAGGTTCGCGCCTGTGCGGGACAGTTCGACATGAACCCGGAGTGGGGACGCCAGCTCTTGCCAGAGCGTGGCAATATACGAGTGGCACTGGAGCATCTCCTCCAAACGGACTCCCAAGCCGCTTTAGAGTTCATTGTGTGCCTCAAGGGGTTCTGGCAAAGCCTAGCCACACCAGCCGAGACCCTTCGCTTCCTCACCGCCGCCCTAGACGACAGCGCTACCGATGACCCTGGGTTCCTCTCCCTCCGATGCCGTGCCCATAGCCTCGCAGGAACCACCCTCCGGCAGATGAGGCACCTCGACGAAGCCGAGAGACAGTACCAAGAAGCACAGGCGATCGCTGAGCGTCTCGACGAGGCCCCACTCCTAGGGGCAGTCCTCTTCAACCGAAGCTGGCTCGCCGGTGATCGGGACGAGCTGGCGGCTGCGCTGGCACTCTGCGTGGCAGCTCAGAGGCAGTTCGAGCGGAGCGGCAACCTGCGGGGCCTGCGTGCCTGTGCTGCACAGCGCTACAAGATCGCCCTCGCCGAAGGGCACTTCGCCGAGGCTCTCCCTCCTCTCCGGGAGCGTCTCCTGTGGCTCCAGCAGAACGGAGAGCCTTACGTGGAAGAGCTCACCGATCTGGGCTATGTCCTGCTGGGCCAGGGACAGCTCGCGGAAGCGCATGCGACTCTCGAAAGAGCCCTCACGCTCGCCCAAGCCTGGCCGAGACCCGATGGGCTCCTCATGCCTCTCTTGGGTTGTCAGACCCTCGTGCTACTACGCGAGGGTGCTCTTGATGCGGCACGCTCTCCCCTCATACAGCTCCTACAACTTCAGCGTAGCTGCGACGGCGATGTCAAGCTCTGGTATTTTCTTACGATTGCGGCACGCTGGTTTGCACAGGCACAGCAGCCACACCTCGCCGCGGCCTGTCTCGGCTGGGCGCAAGGGCATCTAGAAGACACCCACCAAGCCGCGCTCCGTCGCGCCCTAGGAGTCGAGGAAGAGCTTCGGAGCGCTCTGAGTGCCCTCAGTACCCAGGAGCTCCTTGCCGAGAAGCTACGGGGCCGCCTCTGCGATCCTCACACGCTCCTTGAGACGCTTCTTGAGGCGCTCACCAGCCATTGATCTCAAAAAATCTTGCCAAAACGACCATAGATCCGCTTTTTTGAGACGATATGTAGACGTACTCTCCCCTATCTTAGGGCCATGATGAAACGACGGCACTTTCTCGCTCTGGTACCTGCTGGTGTCCTGGCTGGGTGTAGCGGCGCGGGTATCTTTGGCGACCGCCGCATCTTCTCCGATGAGTTCGGCTATACCGAGAGCATCGAAACAGGAAGCTACGCCATTTACAATAGCCCCGTTTGGCTTCGCCCCAATACGAGCTGGGTTATCCGAGTCTCTGTCTTCACCGGCACCGAGCCGACGGAGGAGGTACGTGCCGATGGTCTCCCTCCCGGAGTCAGCTTCCGGCCGGACACCGAGCAACTGGGACAGTACGTGTTTACGAAAGTCGGTGCAGTCTCTAGCCCGGAGAACTACGACGTTCTCCTCACGATGACCCGTGGCGACCAACGCTACGAGCGCTACATCCGTGTCAACCTCCGCACCGCCGAGGCCGACTCGCCGACGCCGTCTCCCACTCCCACTGCGACTCCCTCTCCCTCGCCGACTCCCAGCGGGCGGGGCTTTACACTGGCAGTTAGTCCGACAGGCATCACGGATGTCCCTGCAGGCGAGCAGCGGGTATTCACCCTCACGGTCACCCCACAAGGGGGCTACGCAGGGACGATCGCACTGGGGGCCTCCATTATCGAGAGGCCAAACGATAGCGTCCGGCTCGGTGCTCTCTCCAGTAGCAGCCTGGTTTTTGCCGCCGGAGAGCTCACCCCCAAGAGCGTCACCCAGATCGTCACGAGCACAAGCGCGACTCCCTCCAGTACGACACGCCTACGCTTCCTCGCTACGGACTCTAGCCTACGCCAAGAGGTGGATGCGACGATCTCCTACCGTGCTTCGTCAGGGCCGAGTCCCACCTTCAACCTGACAGCAAGCAACGAGGTTGACTCAAGTCCGCGCTTCTTCGGTGGGAGTGTCGGCTACGAAGGGAACCTTATCCTGCTCGCCCCGCAGTTTGGCTTTGACGGTACGGTCGCCCTTAGTCTGGAGAATGTGCCGGATGGCTGGGGAGCGGAGTTTGTCACCACGAGCACGGTCTCCCTTCTGGAGTCCGCCACGCGCCGCGTTCGCTTGACCATGCGCGGCTCGTTTGGCGTGGTGACGGAGTGGGTTTTGAGGATTCGAGCGAGTGGCGGTGGCGTGGAGAAGACGCTAGAAGTACCAGTTCGCATGCTCTGAGAGCATCGCGCTACTCGCAGACCGGGATTATTCTCAATAAAGGAATCGCCTCGGCGCTTGTCGAACTGCCGGGCATGACAAAGCTCGGCATTCAACTGATTATCTTCGGCAAGCGCGGGGGCGACGATCTGCCTGGCGTCTTGGCGGATGTGAAAAACGCAGGCTACGACGGTGCAGAAGTGGGCAACCCGACGACCAGCGCGGGGGCCTACGACTACAAACAGCTCTTCGACGATGCGGGTCTGGTCTGTGCGGGCTACCACACAGGAGTGAGTGCGCTTGCAGATCTCGACCACGTGCGGGAGACGGCGGCGCACATGAATATCGTAGGAGCCAAGCACCTGATGGCGGGAGGCAAGTGGCCCGATACGGCGGGCTACGAAGCGGCGGCGGAGACTCTCAACGCGGCAGGTGAGGTGCTGGCAAGCGAGGGGATCTCGGTGTGCTATCACAACCACAACTGGGAGTTCTTCACCCTGCCCGAGGGCGGCACCGGGATGGAGATTCTCCTGCGCAACACCGACCCCGCGGCGGTGAAGTTCTGCTTCGATCTCTACTGGGTAGCCTGCGGCGGCGAGGATCTGGTGAGTTTTTTACAGACCCATGGCCACCGCTCGGACTACTTCCACTACAAAGACGGCACGTTCGATCTGGCAACCAAGCAGCCCCTTACGTTTACGGAGCTGGGCAACGGCCAAGTGAAGCTTATCGAGGCCACCAAGATCGTCAAGACGTTTTCGCCCGTCTGGGTCACTACCGAACAAGACCGCGTGGCCGAGGGCGGCGACCCGGCAATCTCGGCAAAAATCAGCGCAGACTATGCAAAGAGTGCACTCGGGTTTTAGGAACAACAAAAAGGTAATTTGTCCGACTTGACTTTCTTAACAATTTCAGGCACACTAAAGGTGCAAGTCTGGGAAGCTCTTCTGGAACTGCAGTTTCGTCAACATAAGCGGCTCTTGCCCGTTTCTTAGTCTTGTGTTAATATTTGCCCCCATTGTAGGGGATAAACTCGTCGTGTGGGCATCAGCCCATCTAACAGCGGAGGTACTGAACATTATGCAACAAACCAAACGTGGTTTTACCCTGATTGAACTTCTCGTCGTCATCGCGATCATCGCGATTCTCGCAGCCATTCTCTTCCCCGTCTTTGCTCAGGCTCGCGCCAAGGCCCGTAGTGCCGCCTGTCTCTCTAACGTCAAGCAAATTGGAACGTCCTTGATGATGTACGTCCAAGACTATGATGAGATGACACCCGGTGCCCGTGGTGGTGGCTGGGAGTGGTGGACAGAGCTCATGCCCTACATCAAGAACCTTGATGTCCTCAACTGCCCCGATCGCACCAATGGTGGCCCCCGCACTCAGGGTAGTGCGGCAGGTGTAACGAATGGCTGTGTGGGTGGTGTTTTCACCCAGAGCCGCCTTTCGGGTTATGGCTACAACTGGGGACCGATCCACTACCGTGGTGGCGGCCTGATGGGTCCTTCGATTGCTGCAATCCCGGGTGATGCCTGTGGCCGCCGTCACGAGGGAACCTCGATGGCCTCCATTGATTCCCCTGCCGAGATGTTCGCCTATGGCGACACCTACGACACCCCACGTGCGACGGTTGCTATCAGCTTCGCGATGGATGGTGCGGGTGCCATGAGCCGCAACTCTTCGATCCGTCATGGGGCTCAGTTCAACATGGGCTACATGGACGGCCATGCAAAGAACGTCAAGATGATCGGTGGCTTTATGACGGGTGGCTTTAATGGCCGTATGGTCATGCCCGCCAATCCTGCCATTGGTCGTATGGCCTACTGCGCTAACCCCAACTATGTTGTCAACGCCGCCGCATCCGCACAGCCTGATGGTACCAACGTCCCCAGCACCCTAACCTGTAACCAGGTGACGGACTGGATCCGTGCCAACTACCCACCGTGCCCTGCAACAGGTGGTTCGAACTGCCTCTGGCTTGACTAAGAGAATACAATGAGAATAACTCTTTTAACACTCTGTGCACTTGTCTTTCTGGCACTTGCAGGTTGTAGTAAAACCGAGCCAAGCCCCACGATTGACCCCGCAACGGCAAAAGCGCAGCCTGGTGCCGATACTCCTCCCGCAGCGGGTGGTGGAGCACCCTCAGAAGCGCAGGTGCGTTCGGAAAAAGAAGGTAAGTAGCCACCGGCACTTAGACACGTAAACGAGAGGCTCCTTCGGGGGCCTCTCTAAATTTTAGACCATGCAAAAAACATTCCCTCATTTTGGTGCCCCCGCAGGCACACAGTTCGCGAAAGTCGTCCCTGGTGGGACGACGATCCTGCCTAATGGACGCTTTGTCACGCCCCTTGGCAAGCGGCTCTGGGTGCCGCGTGAGAACTTATGGAGCGTCGGACTCTCGCCAGACGGCAAGACGCTGACGGGCCTCTTTGAGGGCGGCTTAGCGCTCTGGCAACTAGAGTCCGGCGAGACAAAGCCCAAGGTGGTTGCGCGGCGCGATGCGGGCTTTTCTGGGGTGTTTACCAAAGACGGAAGCCGCTATATCGTCTCCAGCGGCGATGCGGGCCATGGGATCGAGATCTACAGCACTGCAGACTGGGACGCGGAGACGGTAAAAATTGCGGCGGATCGTGAAGCCTACATCAACGATATCGCCCTCTCACCCGATGAGCGCTGGGTCTACGGCGTGGATGTCGCGCGACAGAAAGTCGTGGTCTTTGATCTGCAAGGCAGCAAAGTCGCCGCCGAAGTGCCTGCCGGACGACAGCCGTACTCGTGTGTGCTCTCCGCCGATGGCAAGCGGCTCTTTATCGCCAATATCGGCATCTTCGACTACAGCCTCGTGCCGCCGCCTGCGCCCGGAAGTGGGGGCAGCAAGCGTGGCCTGAACGTCCCCGCGTTTGGGTTCCCGTCAAAAGAGGCGGAAAGTGGCGTGGAGCGCGAGGGCCGGAGAGTGCCAGGGCTAGGAAGCCCCTACGTGCCGGATGCACAGAGCCTCTGGGCCTACGACGTGAGCAATCCGAGCATGCCCAAAGTGACCGCGAAGGCCAAGACGGGTATTTTGATCCATGCGCCTGCCGACGGCGGCAAGTCCGTGGGCGGCAGTGCGCCCAATGCGCTTCTCCTACGCGGCAACCTGCTCTTTGTCAGCAACGCCAACAACGACACGGTGCAGCTCTTCGATGTCGCCACCATGAAGCCTGTGAAGACCATCAAGCTCACGCCGACCAAAGAGACGGCGCTGCTGCGTGGCGTGATCCCCACTGGCATGGCGCTGAATAAAGCCGGGACACGGCTCTATGTCTGTGAGGCTGGAATCAATGCCGTGGCGGTGATTGACCCGAAGGCGGGCACCGTGCTGGGCCATCTCCCGACCGGCTGGTTTCCGACGCAGTGCGTGCTCTCAAGCGACGAGAAGATGCTCTATATCGGCACCCAAAAAGGCCTGGGACGTGGGCCACGCGGCTCTAAAAACCCTCGCCCCGCAACGGATGAGCGCTCCGGCCTCACCGATATGCCGGGCATGGTGGACGGTGTCAGCCTCCCGGCGCTCAACTTAGCCAGCGCCACCCGCACCGTGCTCGCCAATAATGGGCTGGTTCCCAAGCCCACGCCCGCGCCAAAGCTCCCCAAAGATATTGAGTATGTTGTCTTTATCACCAAAGAGAACCACACCTTTGACGGTATCTTCGGCACGCTGGAGAACGCCGCCGGCGAGCCCGAGTACGCCGAGTGGGGCGAGCGTGGCTGGATTCGTGAGAACGGCAAGGACGAGCGCGTCCCGATCATGCCCAATCACCTAAAGCTCGCACGGCAGTTTGGCGTCTCGGACAACTTCTACATGGAGCCCGATGCCTCCGGGGATGGACACCGCTGGCTCGTCGGGGTCTACCCCAGCCTCTGGACGACGCGCGTGTTCTACTCCGGCTGGAATTTTTCCCTCTCCGAGAGTGCGAGAGGCCGCATGGTCAGCTTTGGCTCCAACGGCTCGCAGATCCCTGAGGACTACCTAGAGAACGGCTCGCTCTGGGAGCATCTCGCACGAGGCGGCATCACGTTCCGCAACTATGGTGAGGGCTACGAGCTCCCGCACAACGACGAAGGCGAGCCGGAGAGCAAGTCGGGAGCGAACACGCTGGTCAACTTCCCCATGCCCAAAGTCCTCTACGACAACACCTGCTTTAACTTCCCCGCCTACAACAACAACATCCCCGATATCGCCCGTGCAGATTGGTTTAAAGAAGACATCGTGGACTACCGGAAGAAGCATAAAGGCGCACTGCCACGTTTTATCAATATCGCCATCTGCAACGACCATGGCGCGGGCAAGCGCCCCGACCGTGGCTACCCCTACACCGCCAGCTACATGGCCGACAACGATCTGGCGCTGGGCCGCATCGTCGAGTTTCTCTCTCAGCAGCCCGAGTGGAAGAAGATGGCGATCTTCGTCACCCAGGACGACTCCGGCGGCGACGGCGATCACATTGACCGGCACCGGAGCTTTGTGCTAGGAATCGGCCCGTGGATGAAGAAGCACTACGTCGCCCACCAGCACACCAGCATCATGAGCATTATCAAGACCATCTACCGGCTCTTTGGTCTTGGCCCCAACAACCTCTGTGACGCCCTCGCCACCGATCTCTCGGAGATGTTCACGACGACGCCGGACTTCACGCCGTATAAGCACGTCCCCGCCGATCCGAGGGTCTTCAAGCCCGGCGACACGTTCGATCCGTCTGACCCGCAGTTTAAAAAGCGGCGCGGCGAAAAGCCCGATGTGCCGCTGGATGATCCGAGGTTCATAGACTCGCTACGCCAAAAATGATAGTATCGTGTAGAATGGTCGCGTGAATACAACCTATCTGGAGACGGCAGTCTCTCTGGCAAAGCAGGCTGGAGAGATTGGCCGCCATATCTTTGTCACGGCGCGCGAGAGCACCTGGAAGTCCGACAATACCCCGGTCACTGAGGCAGATATCGCCATCAATGACCTCGTGATCCGGGAGCTCTCCCGGATCTACCCCAGTCATGCGATTATCGGCGAGGAGTCCAGCCAGCCCCACGAGGGCGCGGATCATGTCTGGGTGTGTGACCCGATTGATGGCACCATTCCTTATGCCCTCGGGATCCCGACCTCAGCGTTCTCTCTAGGTCTAGTAGTCAATGGCGTCACCGAAGTGGCCGTCGCCTACGACTTTCACGCCGATCGGATGTACACCGCCGAGCGGGGCAAAGGTGCGTTCTGCAACGGAGTGCCCCTCACCGCCTTTACCGGCACGAGCCTACGTGCCACGGTCACCGATGTGGAGGGACTCTGGTGGAGCGGCTTCCCCGTCGGCGAGCTCACCGAGCTCCCTACCCTCTTAGAGCGCGAGGGCAGCAAGATTCTTAAAGTCTGCTCAATGGTCTACGCCGGATTGTTGGTGGCACGCGGTGAGCTGGCAGGAATGATCAGCCGCGGCGACAAGCCCTGGGACGTGGCGGCGATGGACTTGATTGTCCGAGAAGCAGGCGGCTGCGTGACGGACTTAAAGGGCAATCCCCTCCGCTGCGACGGCCCCGTCCCCGGCAGCGTCGTCTGCGGTGCCGGTGTCCAAGATGCCTATCTCTGCCTGATTGACGAGGCTTTTGCGACACCCTAACCCCCGCCCGGCGGGGGGACTAATCCAGCACCACCGACAGAAATCCCCCGGCAGCGGCGAGTCGCTCGCGGGCTTGGTTGGCATCCACGCCTTTACGGGCCATGATGATCCCCACTTTGGCAGACCCGCCAGACTCCGTGAGGAGCCGTGCCGCCGTCTCTAGGTCCGTCTGGCCGAGGTCGGCGATGAGGCGCTGGGCGCGGGCGACGAGCTTGATGTTGGTGGCCTGGACATCCACCATGCGATTGCCCAGAGTCTTACCGATCTTGACCATGGCGCCGGTGCTGAGCATGTTGCAGATGAGTTTTTGGGCAGTGCCGGACTTGAGGCGCGTCGAGCCCTGAAGCACCTCCGCCCCGACGACAGCCTGGATGGCAATGTCGGCGTCTTCGCAGAGCGGTGCGGGCGTGGCGCAGGCAACGCCGACAGTGACTGCTCCTAGTTCTTTCGCACGGGCAATCGCACCGCGCACGTAGGGTGCGCCGCCCGAGGCGCTCATCCCGACAATCACATCGTGCTTGCCCACATGCACTTTGTCCATGGCGTCGGAGCCGGCTTGTCGGTCATCTTCCGCGCCCTCGATAGCTTTTGTCAGCGCACGCTCACCGCCTGCAATAATGCCAAAGACCTGCTCCACGGAGACACCAAACGTCGGGAGGCACTCACTGGCATCCAGCACCCCAAGGCGACCCGAGGTGCCCGCCCCCACATAGATCAGCCGTCCGCCCGCGCGCAGTCCTTCGGCGATGGCATCCACGGCGCGGGCGATCTTGGGGATGCAGCCCCGGACGATCCCGGCGACTTTCTCATCTTCATCGTTGATGCGGCGCAGCATTTCGTCGGTGGGCAGACGGTCTATACCGTCGGTATGCGGATTAACAAGTTCGGTACTCGGTAGTGTGTTCATGATAAAATCTTACCCTATGCCTACATATGGATACCGCTGCACGGTGTGCAGCCATGAGTTTGAGCGGGTTCAGAAAATGAGCGATCCACGCATCACCGAGTGCGAGGAGTGCCACGGTCCCGTCAAGAAGATCATCTACCCCGTCGGGATTGCCTTTAAAGGCGACGGTTTCTACATCAACGACTCTAAGAAAGAGGCTCCGAGCAAGTCGAAGCCCACTGCCGAGACCGAGAGCAAGCCTGCGGAAGCGAAGACCGAGACAGCCACCACAGAAACCAAAACCGAGGCTAAGACAGAGACGAAAACGGAGACGCCTGCCCCTACGCCAAAGCCAGACACCAAACCGGCCACTTCTTAACTGATGACTCCCCTACCCCTCGCCCTCTCCGACTCGTTTGGTCGTCGCATCGAGTACCTGCGTATCTCACTCACGGATCGCTGTAATCTTCGGTGTGTCTACTGCATGCCCGCCGAAGGTGTCCCCTACGAAGACTTGGATAATGTCCTAAGCTTTGATGAGATTGAGCATGTGGTGCGAGCGCTCGCAAGTGCGGGTCTTAAGAAAATACGGCTCACCGGCGGGGAGCCTCTGGTTCGCAAGAATACTCCTGAGCTGGCGGCGAGGCTCACGGCGATTCCAGGAATTCAGGAAGTCACCCTGACCAGCAATGGGATTCTGCTAGCACGCGATGCCCGAGCGCTCTGGGATGCGGGGATTCGGCGGGTGAATATCTCGATGGACACGCTTCAAGAAGAGCGTTTTGTCAAGCTAGCCCGCCGCGAGGAGTTTGCACGGGCCTGGCGAGGTTTAGAAACCGCTCTTGCCGTCGGCTTCTCCCCGATCAAGCTTAACTGCGTCTTGATGCGCGGCATCAACGACGATGAAATCGAGGCGTTTGGCAACTTGACACGGGAGCGACCGATCTCGGTGCGTTTTTTAGAGTACATGCCCATCGGGCAAGTGAGCAATGCCCAGTGGCGAGCGCAGTATGTCAGCAATGAAGAAGCCATCGCAACGCTCAAGACGCTTTGGCCGGGTTTAGAAGCACTGCACGATACCCGGGAGAGCACGAGCCGAAACTTCAAGATTCCGGGAGCACTCGGTACCGTGGGCGTGATCAACCCCATCAGCCATAAGTTCTGTGACGGCTGCAACCGGCTCCGGCTCACCGCCAATGGAAAGCTCGTCCCCTGCCTTGCGGATAACTTCGAGTACGATCTCATGACTCCTCTACGAGCCGGTTGTACCGAGAGCGAGATACTGGCGCATGCAGCCGCGGCGCTGTCTCACAAGCCCATCCAGAGTGATTTTGAGGGACGGCTTGCACGCGGAGGGAGCCTACGCACGATGTCTCAGATTGGCGGTTAGGACGCTTTTTCGTCGGACTTGGACTCAAACTCTGCAATCAGATCTTGGAGTCCTTTTGAGTCTAGTTTGTGGTGAAAGTCCGCCTGCTCACGGAGCGTGATTGGCCCTCGTGTCGCGAGAATTCCTTGGGTAGAGAGATCGAGCTCAAGCGTGGCATCGGAGAGGATTCCTTGATCCCACTCTTCCTGGCGCAAGAACTGCTCGCCTCGTCGTCGGCAACGAGAACATCGGTAGCGTACCAAGACGTAGCTAGGGCCAAAAGGTCTCGGATAGTATCCGGCCCGCAGAACTTCCCGCTCTCCAACACGCTGCCCGCATGTGCAGCGAAGGGCTGTCCGTCCCATTTCATCCCTCCCCGTGCGCACTATGGCTCCGCCATGCACGGCCCAATTGTATCATCCCTATCTTACAGGCGCACTAAGCAAACCTAGATTTGAGCTGGATCGTGCTACGCTTTCAGAACCAGAGATCGCTCCCGAAAGACTTGGAATCTTGCGCTCTTTTTCCATCTGCGCCTTCTCTTCTTTCGTCAAAACAAGTAAAGGATTAAAGGGCTTTCCTACAGAAACTTCCGGTTTATCGTCGTCAATGTCACCACTTACGAGAGTCGTCTCGATCCGTGGAACGCGTGCAACTTGGGTTGTGGGCTGAACAGCTGCCGAGGCGGGTGTCGGAGTACTCTCAAGCTCACTCTTGGTAGCCACAGTCCGTCCCCCCACTGAGATATGCGCAACTCCTTGAGCACCTTGCGAGTGAGACAGCTCCGGGATCGGAGCGACAGACTTTGAGACCTGCGACGGCTCAAATCCGATCTGGGCTTTTTCTTTCAGCGAGGCCACCGCGAGCCGCTTCACGGGCGCAACAGGACTGGGTGTCGGCGCGATTACTTCGGGAGCCGGGCTGGGAGCTACGATGGCATCAGGCGCAGTCATGCGTTCCGGCGCAGGGCTCGGAGTCGAGGTCGGCACCACATTGTGTATTGGCTCTGGCGTGGGAGCTGTTATGGCAACTTTAATCGGCTTTGTAGGCTCTGTTTTCGGTAGACGTGGCAAAAAGACAGCACAAAGAGCCACTGCCGTGACAGTTCCTCCCAGCGCGAAACGAACCGGGGCAGGACGTAAGGATACCGTGAGGCGCTCCCAGAACGTCGGGCGTGCATCGGTAGCCGCCGCAATACGCTCCGACAGACCACGTGGTAGTGGCTGAAGCGACGGCGCAGGAAGGGTCTTGGCCAGCAGTGCGGCGAAGGCTTCTTCTTGCAGTGTATCGGTCGTGATTTCCTCAGGATTCATTTTTTTGCGCTCTTGGTCACACTCTGTCTCGCGACGACGTATAGAATGTGTATGCCGTTAGAATCCGTTGCGGAAGCAAAAGTTTCAAGATTCTTTTACCACGGCATGGTACAACGAGGATACTATGGCCGAAAACAGCAATTCTCCCAGGAATGAGTCCGGTGGGCTCAACCTGAAAAAATTCAACTCAACCAGTGTCACCACAACAACGGATGTGATCACTCCCAAGATTTCTTCACAAGAGAAAGGCCGTCGTGCCGGTTTAGTTGTCGTGGTCATTGTGGCCCTTGGGGCTCTGGGCTTTATGGCCTTCCGTAGCAGTGGCTTCAATCCGTTTGAAAAGACCGATGAGCACACCGGTTTCGCTCGCCCCGAACCTAGCATGCCACAGTAGGGAAGCCAGTCGCGATGTCCAACGAGCGTGTTGTCTGTGCGGCCTGTGGGTCGAATAACTTTGCCACTCAAGCGGCGTGCTGGAAGTGTGGCCGTGCGCTGACGACGGCTCCCCCATCGGTTCCATCGGCTTCCCCACCCGCTAGCTCAGGAGGCGCAGGCGCGATTCCCGTCGCGGCTCGCCCGACGTACTCCGCCGAGCTGCGCCAAGAGTCCCCCGCCGCGTTCTGGTCCTCGGTGGCGCTTGGCATTGTCTTTCCCATGCTCGCGATCCCCGTCGGAATGGTCTTTCTCATGCTTGATGATAAGCGCAAGGCCCAGATTGGCTGGTGGAATATCGTATTCGGGCTGGTGGGGACACTACTCAATGGGATATTAGCCGCCGTAACCATCATGCCGCTTCTGATGGGAGCGACCAAGATGATTCCGGGCATGGATCGCCTCGGGGGTGGCTCACGCTCGCAGGACATGAGCTCCGAGGCGGCTCCCCTCGATCTTCCTGGCCAGCGCCCCTTCGCCGCCCCTCCCCGATGAGCGACACGATTGCGGCGATAGCAACGGCAAGTGGCCCCGCGGGCGTCGGGGTGATTCGGCTCTCCGGCCCTGATGCTGTCGCGATCGCGACTCGCGTGGTGCGGCGCTCGGTGGCGAGGCTTGCTCCACGAACGCTCTCCCGTGCCACGGCCTACAGTATTCAGAGTGATGAAGCTCTTGATGATGGCCTGATCGTGCGCTTTACTGCCCCCCACTCGTTCACGGGTGAAGATATTGTGGAGTTTCAGGGGCACGGCGGAGCGGTTACTCTCTCGCAAGTCCTGGCCGCTTTTCTCGCTGCTGGGGCACGCCTTGCACGACCAGGAGAGTTCTCTGAGCGGGCGTTTCACAACGGCAAGCTCGATCTGGCACAGGCGGAAGCTCTTGCGGATCTTATCTCAGCGCGCTCGGTGGCGGCCCAGCGCGTGGCTCGTCGGCAGCTTGAGGGAAGCCTCTCCCGTGAGGCCAGCGCGATTGCCTCGGAGCTTCAAGAGGCGCTTGCCCGGTTAGAGGCCACGATTGACTTCCCCGAAGATGTGGGGGAGCTGGTGCCTGAGACCGTCGAAGCACCGCTTGTACGTGCGGCTGACCGACTGGAAAGACTTCTGGACGGCGCCCGTTACGGACGAAAGCTCACCGAAGGCATCACGGTCGCGCTCACCGGCGAGCCCAATGTTGGGAAGTCGTCGCTCCTCAATGCACTGGCGGGAGTGGAGCGGGCCATTGTCACCGAGATTCCTGGCACGACCCGCGATGTGCTCTCCGAAGAGCTGGTGCTGGCCGGAGTCCCCGTGCGCATTCTCGACACGGCAGGCCTGCGGGAAACCGACGATATTGTCGAGAAAATCGGAGTGGAGCGTGCCCGCGCTGCCGTCGCCCAAGCCGATGTGGTGATCCTAGTGGTAGATGCAACCCAGCCGAAAACGTCGCACTTTCCGGAAGGCATCCTCAATCTGGTCATCGCGGTCAATAAATCGGATCTTGCCCCCCCCGACTTAGAGCGTTTCACGAGCTTTCCCGCCATCGCCGTCTCTGCCAAGACGGGGCTGGGGCTAGAGGAGCTCGCACGAGCCGTGGTCGGCGAAGCGGCTCCTTCAACCGATGCACCGCTTCTTACCCGTGCTCGTCACGAGGATGCCCTGCGCCGAGTCGCCCTACACATCGCCGATGCACGAGCCACGCTTGCCTCCGGCCTCCCCGCCGAGCTGATCGCCGTAGACACCCACGGCGCGATGGCCGTGCTGGGCGAGCTAACCGGTCAGACGACGCGTGAGGAGATCATCCAGGGAATCTTCTCACGGTTCTGCATCGGCAAGTAGCGCCCCTCCTCCCCCTGCCCCTCCTCCCAATCCTGGGAGGAGGGGGAAAGAGGGGAGATTAAAGGGTTCCGTAGAGCCGGTCGCCGAAGTCGCCGAGGCCGGGGCAGATGTATTTTTTGTCGTTGAGCTGGCGGTCGAGCGACGCGGCGTAGAGGGGAACATCGGGGTGGGCGGCATTGACAGCGGCGACTCCCTCCGGCGCGGCCACGACACAGACCAGGCGCACGTCCGTGCCCCCGGCGGCCTTGACCAGCTCAATCGCCTGATTGGCCGAGCCACCGGTCGCCAGCATCGGGTCTACCACCAGAGTCGTCTGCCGTGCCACATTCGGGAGCTTGCAGTAGTAGCTGGATGCCACGGCGGTCGCGTGATCCCGCTCCAGCCCAATGTAGCCCACCGAGACATTGGGAAAAAGCTCCATAAACGGCTCCAGCATGGCCAGTCCCGCCCGCAGAATCGGAATCACCACTAGGCCCTGTGCCAGAACCCGTCCCTCCATCGGCTCCAGGGGTGTCGTAATCGGCGTCGCCACCATCGGCAAGTCCTGGGTTGCCTCCAGGGCCAGCAGGGTTGTTAAGCGTCGGGCGAGTGGTCGAAAGTGCTGGGGGTCGGTCTCGGTGGAGCGGAGCCCTGTGAGGAGGTGCTGCGCGAGTGGATGGGTGCAGAGCTGGATCGTCATAGCGCTATTTTACCCCCTCGATCAGAACGAGGGGGCTGGAGAGCTAAAGCTACGAAGGGCGTGCCGCCCATGAGAATCCCTAGTAAACTCGGTATGGCCGGAACGGCCTTTGTAGCCGCAGGCTCTCCAGCACCGCCGTTCCAATCGGCGGTGCATCAAAACGCCCGCGAGAGCGTGACAACACTCACTTGAGCAGCACCCGCTTTTCGGAGTGCCGCGCTGGCACAGTGCAGAGTCGCCCCTGTGGTCAGAACATCATCGAGCAAGAGAAGATTTTTGCCCCTAATCGCGTCGGAGTCCACCACGGAAAAATCATCGGCGGAGAGATTCGCAAGGCGCTGCTGTGCTCCCAGACGCATCTGCGACTGCTCGGCACGCGTCCGAACAAATGCCGTCTCGGGCAGCATAGCAACTTGGAGCTGCTCGGCGAGGGGCTGTGCCAGGAGTGCCGCTTGGTTGTAGCCACGCCGCTTTCGCTTCTTCGCCGAGAGGGGCAGCGCGACAATGGCATCAAACGACGAGCCGGGAAAGAGTTCTGTCAGGCACTTATCCGCAAGCCATGCCCCCAGCGGCTCGGCGAGTGCGTCTTTCTGGCGGTACTTGAGCAGGTGCAATGCGTGGCGTAGCGCTCCTGTGTGCTGTCCCGCTGCACGTGCCTGCTCAAAGGCCCAGCCGCCCCAGCGATCCGCCGCCGCCTCACACAAACGACAGACTCGCTCAGGCTCGCTCGGGTGGCCACAGACCACGCAAATCGGAGTGGGAACGAGGACAAACTGCGCCACACACTCAGAGCAGAGAAGCGGCTCCTCCCAGCTCTCACAGACCAGGCAGCGCGGGGGGTAGATCAGATCGAGAAAGCCATCGAGTGCTCGCATACAAAACCGGGTTATTATAACCAATCACGAAGATTTCAAGAGGACTCACTGAACATACGAATCAAAGATTGTTCAATCATACGAATTCCCAACTGACCTTTTGCATGACGTCGCAGTTTACACTCACTATCAAAAAGAAAATAAGTTGGCCATGCAATAACTCCCAGTGAATCACCAATTGAGTGATCGTTATCAAAAATACATTTTTCCGTGATACCTATCTGATCTCTTACTTGATTGACAGAATCAATATCAAGATCATATGGCCCCATCGGGCGGTGAATTGCAATCACTATAAGCCCTTTACCTCGATATAAATCTCTAATATTTTGAACTTTTAGAATATTATCATGGCATACAGGGCATGATTTCGACCAAAAATGAATAAGGTATGCGCTGCCATTAGTCATACCTTCTATTTTATAGATATTGTTATTCATTATTTTTCAACAAATTTCACTTTACCGTTACTTAACACAATTGCAGATCCGCCCCCTAAAGCGATACTACCTATCTCAATATTTTTATCTTCTTGAAATTTACGCGACGCTAGTGATGAAAATGTAAAAATTTCAGATAAATTAGGGACTCCTGTTGAATCCATCCATTTTTTTACATCTGATTCAGTTGAAGGCATATAACCATTATTATAAAACGCAAATCTTTTTAAATGATAAATGATTCGTTCTGACAAAGCTACAACAGCAGATTTTTCTCGATCCATGCATTTTTTCTTTACTAAGTCAGCACTAAGTAAATCAATTTTCCGTAAGAATAATGTCCCTCCATGTAGAAATACAATCGCCGAAAAATCAGGAAGTATACTTCCATTTCTATCATTTGCAAATGTAGAGACCAAACACTGATTTAAAGAATTCGAGTCACTAGGACTTTTAACTTTCAATGTTAAGTATAAATAACTTTTATTCTTACCATTTATCACAATCTTATTACTCATCCATTCAAGATCTACAGGCATCATATCAACATATTTATACTTAATATCAGGCTCTTTATCGTAAACAATATAATTTCTAGTTTTTACATTTAATACAATCCATTTATCAGGAACGCTTAAACCATTTTCAATCTTTGTCGAAGAATATACAACTTCTTCTCCAGATAAAGCCCACCATATAGGATGAGCTAAAAAAGGAAGTCTCACACGAGAAATAACATTATTTTTTATAATCACAGCATCTGCCTGGTGTTTTTTTAAAACACCATATGGAGTAATAGCAGAAAATAAAATAGATTGATTTGCACTTTCAATATCTACATGGTCAATTGTTTTAGACCTAACATTAAAAACATACCAAGTAATTTTATTTTGACTTATATCTTCCTTTATTGTAAATATCATATTTTCACCGTCCGAAAACCACCCTTTAATATCAAAAAGAGGCCGAGAAAACATGCCATTTACTTTCCTTGAAAGGATATTTATTACTTTATTTTTTGTTACGTCAAATAAATTCAAGGTATCCAAGTCTCCATCCTGAGATAGAATAATTATATATCGACCTTTATTGCAAACAGAGTAACTATTTACATAACTTGAAATACTTAATATATCCTTAAGGATTAAACCTTTTTCCGAAAAGACTACAGCATCTAGTCCGGAAGTGACTAACGGGTCAATCATCCTATTTATCTTTCCATCATCATCATTCATATCTTCACAAGCCCTTTATACTTATCCACATCCAAAATAAAAATCCATAACAAATCAGACACATAAAAACAGGATAATTTTCATAAAAATGTTTTTTGCATTTAAAAAATGGGCATTTTTTAAATGCCCATACATATCACTAATAATCACATACAACTAACAATTAACATCATTATGTTCAGTTTGACAATTTCTAGGATCATCAGGATAACCTACTTTTCCTTTGCAATTATCTATATACCATTGTTTAGCTGCTGCTCTACACGCATTACGCTGAATCCAGCAGGAGCTATCTACATATGTGCAACATCTTGGATTATTATAATCTAATGGAAAAGCAGGATTAAAGGGAAAAGTAGGATCATAATTAACGGGATAGAAACTACATGCAGCACGCATTTCTTCATATTCATGTCCGCAAACACCATTATCTTCTTGGGGTGGATCCGCATTAGGATCCGAGCAAGGGGGACGAAGTGCGATAGAAAAATCATATTCTGAGTTAGTATCAGATACGACATCGGCTACATCGGCAAACACTACACCAGCGTTCTTAAATTCTTTTGCCACGGCATTAGCGACTTCGCTATCACCAGCACGCTTTTGCATCTCTTCACCGACTTTACGAAGAAGATCATCGGCGGTTAAGGCGGCAACTGCGGCGGCTCCGGCTTGAAAACCGAACCTAGCGAGGGCTTGGCGACGGGTTAGTTTGGCTTTCTCTGCCGAACTGAGGGATTCTGAGCCTTCTTGAGACTCTACTTTGGCGCGGGCTTCTTCTGCCTCTGCGCTCCACGAACGTTTTGTCCACCACATAACTTTAAAACTCCTCTAAACAACTATTCGGACTCGGTGCCCTCAGTGGCTTCGGTGCTTTTGGCTCCCTCACCCTCTGCGGACTCTTTTTGCAACTGTAGGACGCGCTGAACCACCATTTCGACGAGACCATGAATATGGTTCTTCTCCTCGATACGATCAATCACCGCTTGCGCGACGGCATCTATAAACTCGTCGCGATCTTCGATACGCATTCAGAACAACTCTTTCTGCGGGATGACTCCCACCTCTCAGAACCCCTCCGTTCCGAGAGGAAGGAAGGTTAGAGGAAGGAAGGTTAGAGAGAGTATACCTGCTTTTCTTTGAAACTGTCAAGAGTGCGAGGGAGAAATTTCAACGGTATACTTCAAGCGGTTGTAAGGAGA
>Ga0315904_10004341_pt1 | contig 20302 bp, 33 predicted proteins | sample LakEriMetagenome_6_FD_203529 | JGI IMG/M metagenome (GOLD analysis project Ga0315904, IMG submission 203529) | Freshwater fungal communities from buoy surface, Lake Erie, Ohio, United States - Buoy 12 MA120 | ecosystem: Environmental > Aquatic > Freshwater > Lake | place: USA: Lake Erie, Ohio...
AATACTTTTACAATAACTAGAAGCGTAGATACTGTTGGTGGTGCTCAAGACCACTCAGCAGGTGCAGTAGTACGACATATGGCAATTGGTCGTGACTTCCGTGATGCTAATTTACACGCTGAAGCAAGTGCTTATTATAATGATGGTAGTGGTACTGGTCATACAATGCACGGTATTGGCTCTGGTGAAGGTGACGTAGTAGGTACTGATAAAGCACAAACTCTTACTTTAAAGACTTTAACTAGTCCTACAATTTCTAACCCTACTTTTACTGGTACAACTTCTGTTGCTGCTAGCATTGTATTTGAAGGTTCTACTGCAGATGCTCACGAAACAACTTTAACTGTTGCTGAACCTACTCAAGATAATGAAATTACTTTACCTAATACAACAGGTACAGTCACTCTTCTTACTGCATCTCAAACAATTAGTAATAAAACTTTAGGTTCTAATCTTGATGCTGGTGGTTATACAGTAACTAATCTTGCTACTCCAGTAAATCCTAGTGATGCAGTACGTAAAGACTTTGCTGATGCACAGGTAGCAGCAGCAGCAACATCTGCAGCATCCGCTGCTACATCTGCTACATCTGCTGCAACTTCGGCATCTAGTGCATCTACTAGTGCATCTTCAGCATTAACTTCGGCTAACTCAGCGAGTACATCAGCAGCATCGGCTTTGACTTCTGCAAACTCCGCAGCAACTTCTGCTTCAACTATGGCAGCATCTGTTGCAGCAGCACAGGCTTCTGAAACTGCTGCAGCCACAAGCGCTACCAGCGCTGCTGCTTCTGCTACGGCTGCTGCTACATCAGCATCATCTGCTAGCACGTCAGCCTCTAGTGCTTTAACATCTGCTAACTCTGCTTCTACTTCTGCTACATCAGCAGCCAATAGTGCTACTGCGTCTGCTACTTCAGCAAGTGCTGCAGCAACTAGTGCTACTAGCGCAGCAGCCTCTGCTACTGCAGCAGCAACCAGCGCTTCAAGTGCAAGCACTTCTGCCTCATCTGCTTTAACAAGTGCTAACTCGGCTGCGACATCAGCCTCAAGTGCTGCTGCTTCTTATGACGAGTTTGATGATAGATACCTAGGTAGTAAAACTTCTGACCCAACTCTTGATAATGATGGCAACCCACTAATTACTGGTGCGCTTTATTTTAACTCAGTAGTTGGAGCAATGAAAGTTTATGATGGTGCTGCTTGGGATTTAGTAGCCCCTGATACATCTAACTTTATTGATAAGTCAATCCTTACTGCTAAGGGTTCTATCATTTCAGCAAGCACAGCATCTACTCCTGTGGCTCTTACAGTTGCATCTACCGATGGTTATATTCTTTCAGTATCTGCAGCAACCACTTCAGGACTTGCTTGGATAGCACCTAACCCAGGTGACATTACTGGTGTAACTGCTGGTACTGGTTTATCAGGTGGTGGTACCTCTGGTGATGTAACTTTAAACCTTGCTGATACTGCGGTAACTCCTGCTTCATATACTTACACAAGTTTAACCGTAGATGCTCAAGGTCGTATAACTGCAGCATCTAATGGCACAGCCCCAGTAACTTCGGTTACTTCTGCAGATACAACAAGAATCACTATTGGCGGTACTGGTACTGCACCAACAGTTGATTTATCTACAAGCGGTGTAACTGCTGCAACATATACTCTTTCTACTATAACAGTTGATGCTTATGGTAGAATCACCTCTGCTTCTACAGGAACAGCACAAGGTGAAACTTTCAATCCACTACTACTGATGGGAGCCTAACTTGGCTGCAACATATAAAGTGCTGGGTCAGGTCAATCCCAGCGCAACAACAGCAACGACAGCATATACCGTGCCGTCTGCTACAGAAACTGTAATATCTACTATTACGGTAGCAAACATAGGTGCTGCACCTGCTACATATAGATTAGCAGTCAGACCAAATGGAGCAACTTTAGAGAATAAACACTATATAGTTTATGACTCAAGTGTGGCTCCACAAAGCACAGACACTTTAACTTTAGGAATAACCCTAGATGCTACAGATGTTGTAACTGTATACGCTAGTTCAGCAACAATGGCATTTAATCTATTTGGAAGCGAGATTGCATAATGGCAACAGGAAATATCAAAGGCGGTAAAAGAAACTACGCAAGACCTACTTCGCCAACTACATCATCTGCTACAACTACAGAAGATTCTGTAAATATAACTTTTACATATACTCCTAGTACATTAGGTCCTGCAGCAACTTCTTATGTAGTAACTGCTACATCTACTACTGCTGCAACAGTTACTACAACATTAACAACATCTCCAACTACTGTTACCACTTTTTCCTCTGGCGCAACTTATGCTGCAAATATAGTGGCACAAAACTATAACGGAGCAAGCGGTTCAATAACTATAGGTAATTTTACAGTACCTACAGTATATGCACTGGCACAGACATTTAACACAAATGGAACATATACAATTCCATCAGGAATTACTAAACTTGCTGCTTATGTAATTGGCGCAGGAGGCGGTGGTGGAGGTGCTTCTGGATTTACAAATGCTAATAGTACTAAAGGTCAAGGCGGTGGCGCAGGTGGTGCTGGTGCAATCGCAGCATTTAAAGACTTTACTGTAACTGCTGGTCAAACTGTAACTGTTACTGTTGGTACTGGTGGTGCTGCTGGTAATGGTGGTCCTGCTGGTAACACAGCAAATAATACTATAGGAAATAGCGGTTCTGGTGGTAATTTATCTAAAATTACTTATGGTGGGACTGATATTGCTACCGCTAATGGTGGTTCTGGTGGTCAACTAGGGGAATCATACTCTAACTCTGGTGGTAATGGAGGCTCTGGAGGAAGTGCATCTTCTAATGTTGCTGGAGCATTAACAAAATCTGGTCCTGGCGGTGGTAAGGGTGTTGATTTTGATGAAAATCCAACTGCTGGCTCAGCACAATCTAATAACACTAATCTTACTGGAGATGGTTTAACTGCATTAGGAATTTTACCATCTAATACTGCTTATGGCTCTGGCGGTGGCGGTGGTGGAGCAACTGTTGGTAATCAAGACCGCAATGGTGCTGCTGGTGCAGGTGGTGGCGGTGCTGGCGGTAATATAGGTAATGATACTAACGGCAATGCTGGCGGTGCTGGTACTGGTGTAGGTTCTGGCGGCGGAGGCGGAGGCGGCGGAGGTTCTGGCAACGCGACACGAAACGGTGGCGCAGGCGGTGCTGGCGCTGCTGGTCAAGTTTTACTTTACATACTGTAATAAATAATAGGGGGCAATAGTGGCAAAAGAAATAACATTTACTAATGTGCTTGGGTTGGATTTTTTTCCACCCAAGCCAGCAGTAAAAGAAGTGCCAGAGTGGTATAGAAATACACCAGAGTATACTGGCACTCAAGGTAAAAAAGTTATTGATGGTAATACACCGCATACAATTAAAAAATGTATACCTGTATTTGATGCTATAACTGCTGGATATATTCTTTATACTCAAGTAGATATACAAGTATCAGTAGTAGATGATTTACCATATTACACTTGGTCAGACCAAGGTGCTATTTCTTTTCATCCAATAGTACAAGCCCCATTACATCCAGCAAGAAATGAAGCACCATATCCTAAGTGGAATAATCCTTATGCGATTACTACCCCACCTGGATACTCAGTATTATTTACACAACCAATGCACAGGGAATCTGTGTTTACTATCCTTGATGGCATAGTAGATACCGATACCTACAAAGCCCCAGTTAATTTTCCATTTGTACTTAATGATGTCAAATGGGAAGGCATAATCCCAGCAGGAACTCCTATGGCTCAGGTAATACCATTTAAGCGAGAGTCCTGGGAACACAAGATAGGCTCTGATAAAGAGCGAATAGAGCAAGAAAAGATAACTAGAAAGTTAAAGACCTTGTTCTTTAATTCTTACAAACGACAATTCTGGTCACGAAAGGAATATAAATAGTGGCAGACACATCCATAACCCTGTACAGAGGTGCAGCAGCAACCTCTAATACAACCTTATACACAGCCCCAACAAACATAGCAGTAGCCATAACTAACATTGCTATTGCTAACGACTCTGCATCTGCTGTTACTGCAACTATAAACTTAGCCACATTTCCTTTATTAGGTGGTATATCAGTTGCTGCTAACTCTACTCAGTTTGTTGACCTAGAGCAGATTATCTACAATGGTGAAACCATTACTGGTTCCGCATCTACAACTACAGTTGACTTTCATATTGCAGGTTACGAGGTCTACTAATGGCAGGTATATTAGTTCCAGCAGCACAGGCTGGTGGTATGACTTTATTATCTACTACTACACTTACAGGCGCTACGGTTAATATAACTTCAATAAATCAAACTTATATTAATTTACAAATGATTATTGAAGGCATAACTTTAAGTAGTTCTCAGGACTGTTTTATTAAATTTAACACTTCAACTGTTCCAGAATTAAACGGGGTCGCTGGCGGAGTCGCTTTTAATAAAGCAACTGGAGAATTCATACCAAGTGCTACCGCTTCAATTTCAATTAATAATTACACTATTATTAATTATGCTTCAACATCTTTTAGGAAGCCAATTTTTGGTTCAGGAACTACTAGCACTACGAACGCACTTCTTTTTGGTGGGTCAATTCCCACGAATACCGCTATAACCGCAATTAATTTTAGCGTTGGTGGCGGCGCAACTTTCACAGGTGGAACCGTTAGATTATACGGAGTAAAATAATGACTAAACCAACAATAAGAATTCACGATATATCAACAGATACAATCACAGACCGTGAAATGACTGACGAAGAATTTGCTCAATACGAAGCAGACCGAGCAGCCAACGAAGCACGCAAGGCAGCCGAGGCAGAAGCCAAGGCAGCAGAAGAAGCAGCCAAACAACAGGCATTTAATGATGCCGTGGCAGCAGCAGTTGCTGCAGCATTGGCAGCACAACAGACACCTGCTACTACAGCAGAGCCAACCGTAGAAGAATAACTAATAAGGGGACACAATGATTAAACCAAATGAAACAGTAGCAATCGGTTGGTGCGATAATGGCACTACTGATGGCAAGTTTACTGAAGGATTAGCAACAGCAATTATTGCTGGACCAACTAACGGTATGATAATTAATACCAGTATCCGAGTACAAGGCAACCAAATAGGTAGACAACGCCAAGTACTTTTTGACCATTGGGCAGATAAACTTAAGACAGATTGGTTACTTTGGGTTGACTCAGATATTGTGTTAAACCTAGACTCAATGAAATTACTTTGGCAGACAGCCGACAAGATTAACAAGCCAGTAGTAAGTGGTGTTTACTTTATTTCTAAAGAAAATGAAGGCACATTGATGCGCCCATTTCCTGTTTTGTTTGACAACGTAAGTGAATTCCAAATTAAATATCATCATCCACTACCAGAAAATCAAGTACTTAAAGTTGACTGTGCTGGTTTTGGTTTTGTATTAATGCACAAATCTATTGTGCCAAAAATGCGTGAGGCTAACCCTGGTAAGGGTATGTTTATGGAAACTGGTGATGGTCAGGATGACCATTTTATTGGTGAGGATATTATATTTTTCCGCCGTATGGCTAAAGCAGGCATACCATTACACGCCCATACTGGTGCCATAGTTAAACATATGAAGCGATTTAGTCTTGACTATGACTACTACGCATTGTATTGGGCTAATGAACATTTAAAAGAAAAATTAAAGGAACAACAACAGCAAGGAGAATAAGTGGCTGGTCGTGATATTACCGAAGGTCGTGCTACCCGAGCCATTGCGGTTGATGTAGGTGTAGTTGGTAATCAAGCAGTTTGGCAAAATACAGACATTGCTTATGATACTGCGCTTGGTGGTATGCCGTTTATATATGCTATTTCTGATGCACGTCCTTATGTCCGCCAGACTGCACCGTATAGAAAAGAACAGTTTGATAATCAGACTGAACCTGGTGAACAGTCTTTAACTGGGTGGTGGATAAGAAGCCAGTCCTCATTTCAAGATGGGACTGGCATTACTTTTTATGACCCTGCTTTAATTCCAGGTGAAGGTACATTTAGATTTGCAGATAGCAAAGGTGTAAATGTATGGACAGAAGGTGAAGTAACTCTTCTTAATAATACTGCTAGTGCTCATTATACAACTGGTGTTGTTCGTGCTAATGGTAAACCAAGTCAGATTGCTCGCAGCATTCAATGGGCTGGTACTAATGGCGTACTACTAGTAGATGGTTATGATGTTGACAAAATTGCAATAGATGGAACTGATACTCATTTTATTGACTATGCTGCTGGTACAGACAAACCAGTTTATGCCATATGCGATGATGGCGTTAATGCTTATTGGGTAACTGCAATTTTAGATTCAGGTGTAGACAAGACTGCTGTATATAAAAAACCTTTAACTGGCAGTTCAGCAAGTACTGCTGATGTAACTCTTATGTTTAGTAGTAGCACTATTGTTGCTAATGAAGCAACTATGGAGTATGTAAAAGACCGTATTATTATGGCGGTTAATAATAAAATTTTTGAATTTGCTACAACTGCTTCTTCTTTACCAACTGCAGTTTATACTCACGCTAGCACAAGTGTAGTATTTACTAGTGTTGCTGCATCTGGTACTGCTATATATGTATCTGCCTTTGAAGGTATCCAGTCATATATTTATAAGTTTACTTTAAGCACAAGTACTGGTTCTATGCCTTCATTGACCAGCGCTATTACTGCTGCTCAAATGCCTACTGGTGAAAAAATATTTAAGATTGAATATTACTTAGGTTATATGTTAATTGGTACCAATAAAGGTATCCGAGTAGCAACTGTAAGTGATGATGGTTCTATTATCTATGGACCTTTAATGGTTGAAACTAGCCAACCTGTATATGATTTTGCATTTAGAGATAGATTTGTTTGGGCTACTACAGGTGTTGCAGGCGAAGGCGGAGTTATTCGTATTGATTTAGGTAATGACTTAGGTGGTTTACGTTTTGCTTATGCTAATGATTTATGGCTAGACAATGGAGTCACTGGTTATGTTACAACTTCTTGCGCTTTTGCTGGAGAAACAGACAGACTTGTATTTGTTACTACTGCACTTAATCGTGGCACAATTACTAATAAACAACTTACTTCTAACGTAGCCACACTTACTACAGCCTCAGCACACGGACTAACAGTTAGTGATAGTATTTGGGTAGAAGGTGTAGATAATACATTTAATGGTCAATACACAGTTACCGCAGCCACAACTACAACATTTAGTTACACAAAGGCAGCAACTAACGTAGCCTCAACAGCAGTTACAGCAGCCACAGCCTTAGTTAATGAAACAGGTTCTATTAACATAGAATCATCTGGCACTAAAATAACTGATGGTTATATACAAACAGGTTTTATTAGATATAACACATTAGAACCTAAAAATTTTAAACGACTTATTGGTAGAGGTGATTTTACTTATGGGTCTATGACTTTAGAAACTGTAGATGCAAACAATACTGAATATGATGTAGTTACTTATGATGCTACTGTTGGACCTGTTGAGGTAACAACTACTCAACCAGCAGGTGCACAAGAGTATCTTGCATATAAATTTATTCTTTACAGAGATGCTACAACTAATAGCCTTGGTCCTGTATTTAAAGGTTATCAAGTAAAGGCTACTATTGCTACACCGCGTCAGCGAGTAATTAAGTTTCCTGTCTTTTGTTATGATGTTGAAACAGATAAGTACAATGTAATGGTTGGTTATGATGGTCGTGCTAAAGACCGTATTGCTGAACTAGAAACCATTGAACAAAATGGTGACATCGTAACTTGGCAGGATTTACAAACTGGCGAATCACGTCAGGTTGTAATTGAACAAGTAACATTTAGCCGACTTACTCCACCAGATAGAGGATTCTCTGGCTATGGTGGAATACTAGATATAATTATAAGGACTGTATAAAATGACACCTGCTGACTGGGCTGCTTTAGCCGTATCAATATCAACACTATTAGGCGCACTTGCTTTAGGCGTAAGACATTTAGTTAAACATTATTTGTCAGAACTTCGCCCCAATGGAGGCTCAAGTGTTAAGGACCAAGTCAACAGGCTGGAAGAAAAAGTAGAATTTTTAACAGAGTTTGTGATAGAAGCATTCAAGAGATGAGGGACAATGACTGTTGCCAAGAAAGCCACACCTGCTGCAATTGCTGTGCTCCGTCAAGCGACGGCATTAAGACCGAAGCGGAAGAAAGCAAGCGATGGTCTACTACCATCTGCTGCCCACCTAAAGAGTAGTCCTACTTCTGACCATAACACTGGGTATGCAGTTGATTTAACTCACGACCCAAAGAATGATATTGATTGTTTTGATATATATGAAAGATTAAAGTCGGACTCACGGGTTAAGTATTTAATATTTACTGGTAAGATTTGGTCAGCCAAGAATGGCGAATCTAAATATACTGGAATCAATCAACATAATAAACATTTGCATATTTCTATCAAAGATAACTGCGGTAATGATACATCACCTTGGTTTCCTTGGATGGGAAAAGCAAAGACACTCAAGAAAATGGTAGCGTCAATCAAGCCTCTACCAAAGAAGGAGAAATAATGAAAGACCTAATCGCTAAACTAAAAAGCAAAAAGACTAAGGCAGCATTTAAGTCTTATCTTCGTGCAGTTCTAGCATCAGCAATCACTATGGGATTGGCATTGGCTGCAGACCTTGCACCTGAATATGCGATTCTCATTGGCTCTATAGCAGGACCTCTGGCTAAATGGGCTGATAAGACCGAAAGAGAGTATGGTCTAGGCGCTAAATAGATGCCCTTAATTAGCCTTTAAATGCCCTTTATAGGCACAAATACCCCCCAACCTAGTAGAGATACTGGCGAGGGGGGTCTTTTTTGTTGCCTTGTTTCTTACTTAATACTTACTTTCAAGTAAATAAAAAAGGATAGACAGTAATTGCCTATCCCTTTTTATTATCTATTAGTTTCCTTGCCTAATAGATATCTGTTAGTTTTCCCCTTACTAACAGACTACTCATTAATTGCAAGATTATGCCAGTACTCTGGATAATCGTGTGCATTATAGAATACCACTAAATCTCTTTCCTTGGTATCCCATCTGGTATGAAAGACTGGTTCCATTCCTGCTAGTAATCTGGCTGGTATAACACTGATGCCATCTGTATATCTGAATACTATTCTATGATATGAGTGTTCATTATCTGTATATGGTGGGGCTATCATCATCTGTTGTAATTTATTAAATGGAAATATTGCTGGCTTACTACTATCTATCTTGAGCCATTTAACTTCTAGGTCGCCTATGTAATTCTCTCTACCGTTGCCCCATTGTAGACATATATGAAAGTCTGAGAAATAAAATCTAGGTGTTGGATATAATTTCCAACCTTTAAAATAATCCTCAAGCGCAAGTGCTGCAATCTTCTCACGTTTACCGTCAGCATTTACCTGACGTATTGGTTCTAGTGTCATTATCCGCCCGTCTTGTAGAAGCCTGTGCCTTTAAAGATTACTGCTGGTGGTGCAAATCTTTTATTCATTTCAACCTTGCAGGTTTCACAAGATATTATGTGGTCAGTATACACTGAAAAAGTTTGTTCTATTACTACATTACAAATAGGACAAGAAAATTCATAGGTCGGCATCAAAATCCTTTGGGGTAGGTAGTGTAACCATACTGCCACAACTAGCACACTCAGCATCCAGAAAATAGAAAGCAACTTCTCCATCTACAAATCCACCCAGCATTACAAATACCTCACAGCCACATACACAGATATCACCAATAGGTGTATCTCTTAAATCCATTGCATTGCTATAGTCAATACGACTAAACAACTCTCGTATATCTTTACTCTCACTCATTGTTTTCATCTGCCTGTTGTACATCTTCATCAGAGTATGCTCTCCATCCACCTAGGTTTCTTATCAAAGAGTTGATAGCCCGTTGGACTTTCATTCTTGCACCATCAACTGATGTACTTAAATCCTTTGCTACGTTACTCCATTCGTTAGAGTCTGTGCTGAATTTAATTCTAAGTACATTCTGTTTAGCCTCTGTTAGTTTGTAAAAAGCATTGGCTATATCTGACCTTAAAACTAACCAGTTGTTACCATCTGTAACTGATTCTGATTTACTTACTTTAAAGTTTAAGTCTTTAATTTTTGTAGGTATCTCGTAGGATTCTGAAATAATACTAGGTAGAAATACCTCAATCACAGAGGCATCATAGTAATAAAGGTCTATTAATTCATAGCCAACTGTCTTGGCTTTTTCTTTTTCGCAATATTTTATTGCTGCATTTCTAAGAGATTTTGCTATTAACTTGTCTCTATCTTTCTGTTCTAATGCTGACCACTCTTTATATTTTGCAGGGTGAGTAACAAACCATAGCCATAACATTTGTTGAATATCTAGTGCTTCAACCATAGGATATTTTCTATGGTATTCATTAGATAAAGATGCTACTAAAGCATCGTACTCGGCTATGTAATCGCTCATCAAGTTGTTTCTTTAATCTCCGATACTGGTACACGCCAGCCATCTATCTGAGCATCAACATACTCAGGCTTCATATAATCATTAGCATTAAAACTTCCGTATATGTGTACAGATGAATAGTATTCTTCATCTAATACCTTTACACCTACAATTTTTTTATTAATATCTTTGCGCCAAAATGGTATAGAGTCACGGGTTCTTACAGTTCTAATCTCAACATTTCCAACATCAGGTATATTTTTTCTATCCTTGTGCAATTCATTAGGATACCAAGGCACAGACCATTGAAGATTATATTTTTTTGCTACTGCCCATTCGGCTATATTGGCTCTGATGTTTGCATTTATTTCTGGCTCTAGTCTGCCAGTCTGTTTGCCGTATGCGTAGTTAGGTCTATCTATTGAGCCGAACTTAGTTAGCCATCTTTCAACGGCTAATAAAGTGCAGACTCTAACTTCATCCTTTGTTAGGTGAACTATCACGATTCTCGCCGACACCTTCCCATTGACCTCTTTGTACCATAAGTCCTATTATGGCATAGTTTGCTAGGTCTTTCAGCGTATCCTCTATAGATTCGTAGTTCGGCGTGTTGTTTCTTTTGTAAAACAAATTCTGTAGTCGTTCCATCTTGTCGTGCATACGAACCAATAGCCCATTCATAGGACCGCCAGGTGCGTGGGCTATGTTGTATGGTCCGTAGTCTTGATGTTTTTGAACCATTGTAATTTTAAGTTCTGTAATTATTTCATCTAAATGACTAATGTCCTTCATCTAGCATTCCTTTCATTTTTTCCTCAAATTGAAGCATTGCATCTTGTACTAAAACTTCTTCTACTATTTCTTCACCATCGCCTTGAGATGCTGCTACTAGCACGTTGGCTAGCATAGTCAATAATACCTGAGCACCATCTGTATTTGTCTTATTGGTTTCGTATATGTCTCTTAATGCTGAGAGTAAATCTATGCCTCTGCGTTCTGATACTGGCAGCCCAATTATTAATGGGTTTTCTTTTATATAACCCCAGACTCGCTCCATTTCTTCTCTATCCTCCCAAGCATTTTCTGATTTTGTCATCTAAAAATTGTACTCCTTCCTGTATCACAATGCTATTTACATCGTGTCCTTCTGGCATTTGAACTATGTTTACGTTGCCTAACTCACGGCTAATCTTTTTACCAAACTCTAGTCCTGGGGCATCACCATCTGCTAGAACTATGACTACTTCAAAGTCATCTAGTATCTTGGTGTAATACGGCTTCCAATTGTTAGCCCCTGGTATGCCTACTGCTGGGTGATTTGTTTTGACTGCAACTGTTACGCAATCTATTTCACCTTCGGTTACACATATGTATTGGTTTGCTGTCAGTACTGCTTGTGCATTAAACATTGTAGTTTTAGCACCAGGTAATCCTATATATTTAGGGTCCTCACCGTGGATGCTGCGAAAGCGTAAGTCAACTACACCTGATGGTGTTGTGTAAGGTATTACTAACTTACCCTTGTAGCCTTCGTGACCTGGTAATGGATTGTCCACTACTCCTAAATGAAACTTCTTTGCTTCTTCTACCGACAGACTCCGTGTTGCCAGATAATCTGTGGCTTGATGTATGTGCTGGGCGTATTCTTGTGTTGCCTGTAGGAGAAATTGCCTCTGCGAATTTGACAGCCTCACGATAGTTACCTCCTTCTCTTTGCATAATTAAATCATAGACATCGCCACCGACTCCACAACCGTGGCACTTGAATCTTTCCTCTGTGAAATTAACACCTGCTGATGCGTGTTTATCTGGATGAAATGGACAGCGCATCTTTCGCCAGCCACTGCCCACAGCAGGCAGGCTGGCGCCTATATGTTCTAAGTAAGCAGCAATGCTGTGCTTATCCATAGTAACAATCCTAACAATTCTTGTTGTAAATACATAAACAAAATAGTAAATTCATTTAACAAGTTTCAATGCCCTTTCTTTATTGTAATGTTTTTTTACAATTATTAAAGCCATTTCGTATGCAAATGCTGCTGTATAATGTTTATCTTCTGTAGCATAATCTTCTTGTCCTTCATACATTATTCCTAATCTACGATGTGTAAGAATTTTATTTTCTAATTCTTCTATAACTTCATCAATTACTTCTACCATTTATAATCTCCTTTATAAGTTCTAACCAAATTTTGGCTGGCATAGTTGCATACCATTCACCTACATTACCTTTGTTCCTCCGTTTATGTAGGACTGTACCTGTCCAAGCACCATCGTTTTTCATTTCTATTTCTAATTCTGCTAGCCAACCAGATAAATCCATCTTAGCGTGGTTCTTTATTTCAATAGTGACTCCTGGAACTCCACTAATATCGCCTTTATCTAGGGTTGCTCCTGCTAGTCTGCGGTCCGCATACTTAAAGCCATTAGCCTTAAGCCAAGCAACAACATCTCGTTCTGCTTGACTACCTTTGCGTTTGGCTGCACTACTCAAATTTTAATTTCCGTATACTGTCTCTTGCATATATTTAACTTGAACATCATCTAAGTACATATTGTCTGGGTTAAAGGCAAGGCTGACATAATTGTTACCTGTCTGGTCTGCTCGTCCATATCTGTTCTTGACTGGGGCTACACAGAGATAGGTCTCGTCTCCTTGTTTCATTTGTCCTATAGTCAAAACCATTGCTGGTATCTGATTTACTAGACCTTGAATAGCATTACGTGGCTGGCAAGGATAGCCATCAAATCCTTCTTTAGTATGGTGCAGAACTAATACTGCTGAGTTGGTATCTCTTGCAAGATACTTTAACTCTTTCATAGCAGCACGCATACCTTGGAATTCTTCGTGTCCATCCATTGCTATATCCATCAAGTTATCTACAACAATAAGCGTAGGACTTCTACCCCATACAGTTTCAAATGCAGATACTTCTTCATCTAAATCTTTTAGTGTTGGTGTAGATTCAAATGACCAGAACAAATGATTGTTCATAACCAATACTTCTTCTGCTTGTTTTGGGTCACGCTTTAGTAATTGTTCTGCTGCTTGTTGAGATATATGACTAGACATTGCTACTAATCGCATAGCCATAGTGTGAGCGTTGGTATCTGCACTGAAATAAAGTGTAGGTACTTTTGCTCTGGCTGCTATTGCTAATGCTATTGATGACTTACCTGCACCTGGGGTGCCTGCAATCATTGTGATTTCTGCACGGCGCAGAATAATTCCTGCTCGTTCAAACGCCGCAAAAGCGGGTGGCAATGGTTCGCCACCCACCTCTGCTTTGTTGATGCTACGTTTTAATGTACGCATTTACTTTACCTGGTCTGGAACAAATGTATTCCAGTCTGGTGTACCCACTCTCGCATAGACATTTTTGCATTTATCCAATGCACCTTTTTGTGCTGCACAGAAATAACCACGGTACATCTTGCCGTCTTTACCTGTTCCCTGGATTGCTGTCATCTTTCCGTGTGGACAATTGCGTCCACCACCGATTGATGGTGATGATGTAGTTGCCCAACCTTCTGGTGTTGGTTGAGTCTCTACGATACTAGCGCCCAGACTTGCTGCTACCTGTGCTGATGACATAGGTGCTGGGCTAGAGTAGTTTTTTGATGCTGATTCTAGTTCCATTACTGCAGACTTAATTGATTCCAATGCCTCTGCTACTAGGTTATCAAGTTGGTTTCCTGTTTCGGCACGGACTGTAATTAAACTACCTGCTGCTGACTTTACTGTGATACTGATTGGTGCTTCTGTTGAAGACACTATCTTCTCCTTACTCTAGTGGTGTGACGAGACCTTTCTTGTCTCGCCATTGTCTTACCTTCATTGCAAATTGTACTCCCTTCCAGCCTTCTGCTATGTCTATCCAAACTAATTTGCATAGACCAGTTCCTGCTGGTAAGTGAATGATAATTGCTTTTTCTTTGTTGACTTCTCCCCAACTACCACGGGTTGCCGTCTGCACATCATAAGGCAACCCGTTAGCATAGATTGCTAACTGAATTGCTATATTATTTGGATGGTCTATACGACCTGTCTTTATATCTGCAATGAATCTTTCACCTTTATATTCAACAAGTCTGTCTGGTGTACCAGCAATCTTGAATTTATCTAGCACACAGAATTGTTCTATAAAGATTTTATTTAGTTGCTTTGTTGTTTCTTCATAGGCTCGGATGTCCCCTGCCCACTCGTCTGGGATAGGTCCAAGTTCCTGTCCCAAATCTAGTTTTTCTGTAAATGCGTGAAGTGCTGTGCCGATAGTCGCTGCACGACTAGCACCTGCTACTTCCATAGCATCTTCTATATACTTGTTAATAGCCATCTTATCATCTTGCGATGCATTGATTGCTAATAACAAATCACTTCGCACTGTTAATCCTATTGCTGCCATACGCATTTTCCAGGCGGTCAATGCTGATGGGTCATCAAGACTGTTGGCTATTGTTGTAGCCCTAGTGTAAGCAATTGGCGTACCACCTTTAGGTGGCTTGACCAGTGGTCTTCCATATCTATCACGGTCTATTTCAGTACGTGCCATTGGGTCCTTGTCTCCTTGTTAGAGAGACGGGCTGATAAAGGAGACTAATCATAAACCAGCCCGTCTTCTTGAGTGAATGGTATCAGACGGAAGGAGATATGACACCATTCGCATCGGCGTGGTTTTGACAATCACACAATCTCCTATGCGCCCAGATGGAATCTAGACGCCTGTGTGGTTGTCTACCAAAAACTATTGTTCGTCAGTACTAGTAATGTCTAGTGACCAGTCGCCAACTGTATCACCATCTAGTTCTATAGCAATACCATTTTCTACTATCTGGTATGCATCATCTTCTGACTCTGCTTCAATATCAGTAACTGTGAATTCAATTCTGCCACTGATTGTCCACAAAGTCTTAAGCATATCTGCGCCAATAGACTCTAGTAGTTCGTTAACATCTTCTTTAGAACAGGTAATTTCTGTATCGCCTGTTTCATAACGAGCACTAAAGAATTCATATATTTCTTTACGCATCTTATGTTTGTTTTCCCAATGAGTGTCAATAAGATTTTGTTTTTCTTCTAGTTTTGTTTTCAGGTTATCTTTTTCTTCTATTAATATAGCAAGTGATTCATTAGTAAAAGTATACTTAGTATCTTTTACTTGGATAGATACTGTTGGTTCAGCACCATTTAACTCAGTGTAATACATTGTCATACTGTCTCCTTTTGTTTGTTTAATTCATCAGCCATATCTTCTGCTATCTTGTATGTATCACCAACAAATACTGGTGGTGGAACTTGAACTGTTGTTCTTGTAAAACGTTGCTCGTTATACCATTTACTCCACGCAGAAAAACGAACAACAATATGTTGATGTGATTGTACAAAACCCTTAGATAGACAAGCATCGTGATAATGTCCACCTGGACTTGTAGTTATATAGTAATCCATTGTTAGTCTCCTTATACTGTTAGTAGTTCTAGTGCTCTAATCTTTAGGCTATCAGAGCCACCTGACATAGCCCTGACTCCTGTTGTAGTTCCACTATCTTGTCTGCCGTGGTCGGCATACTCAATAATAGATTGCCACAAACCGAACTCCGTATCACGGATGTTCTCTTGCGTAGGGCTACTCTCATAGATAGCCCGAGCAATGTTACGTGCTGTAGTTGCACGGCTGAGTTGATTCTTTTCACCTTGGCTGAGTAAGTGGTGAGGTGCGTTCTCAATAGTAGATGGTAGTGGAAATACTTTTTTGAAATACTCCAAAGCCTTATCTCTACTAACTGATTTAGTAATTAAACCGTTGGCAACAGTCTCATATTCTTCAATACTCTCGTAAGATATCTGCATAATATGTCTGACTTCTTCTAGGTTTAACTTACTATTTGTTGTGTGCTTTAGTGTATAGGTGTACTTGTTATTGTTTCTATACAGTTTGTTTATCTGGTTGGCACAGAACAATCTTTCAATGATTGGCTTGATGATGACTGAACTGCTGCCATCGTGGCTGGTTCTAGCCAGGATAAATGCAGCGTGTGGGTCATTGGCTACATTAACTTCTGTTGGTAACTGAAGTAACATCCATACCTTTGCTCCACCATCATACTCACCTGCTGCTGCATAGCGTGCTTCGCCTGAATCAATCAGGGAATCTAACGCACTAAACAACTCACCATTTTGAAATACTTGGTAGCGATTACCAACTACTCCTATGTTGGTGACTTCACCAAAAGGTGTTGTCTTGATGACTGCTTGTTTCTTTCTTACTGGTACTGATAGTGGCTGTCCTGCTCCAGGTATGCTGTAGTCGGCTGTCATTGGGTGCAATGATACTGACCAGTCAAGACCTGCTTGTCTGGCTACATCTTGTGCTGATGTGGCTGTTACTGCTGTGCCTGACTTGACCCAGTTGGATAGGTTTTTAGTTGGCACACTAGTTGTTACTGTCATTAGTCTCCCTTTCATAGATTGTATCTACTACTTTGTGATGTAATTGTTCTGACATACTACGAAATAACTTTGGTTCCCATTGAGCATCAAATACTCTCTTGAGTAATTTTGCCAAAGCATAATCTGGATTGATGCTTATAACTTCATCAAGCATAATCTTGGCTGTATCTACTTCTGATAACTGATACAGATAACTACAAAATATTGTGGCTAAAGGAACTGCTTGTTCTTTAGTTACAACTTCGCTTAGTAGTTGTACATATTCACCAACAAAATCTATATCTTTTTCTAATTGTACACCCATTAGAAAGTCTCTGATTTGTAGATTCTCATTGGCTGCTACTGTTACTTGGGCAATGTGTGATGCTGATGGAATTACACCATCTGCTATACCATCAATTGCTTTGCGGATATCTTCTACAATTTGTATGTTGGTATCCGTATCATTTATTTCATATGTTCTTAATTGTTGTATCATTTCGTCTTGTACTTTCATACGAAGTACATCATAGTCTAGGTCTAACACGTTAGTCTCCTTATAGGTATTGGGCTATTGAATTGTAGGTAGATGTAGATACTACCTCATCGTCAGTAAGTTTAAGAATACGAAGTGCATTCTCAATCTCATCAACTGTATCTTTATATGTATGTGCATTCATAACTTCGTGTGCACGCTCAGGTTCTTTTGGAAAATCTTTACCACTAATAGACAAATCAAAATCAACATTCATAGTTGAGTTCCAAGAACGATAATTAGTGCGTAGATTTTCAGCCTTTGCTACATTATCCATAGCATATTTAACAAGTTCTTTTTGCCAGGCTAAATATGCTTTGTTGTACTTGGCTTCCAGTTCATCTTGAGCCTTGTATTCAGCCTTGATTACTGCGAGCCTGTTTTCTAATGCTTTGATAACCCTTGCTGTGGGTATCTTGACATTGATTGTCCTATTATTTCCTCTTGCCATATAGTCTCCTTTGTTGGTTGTTAGATGTATTGGTATCCACTATGGTATGGCAAGTGGCAGCCGTGGTACAACATCATTTCAGGTTTCCCTGCTGATTGACTATACATACCAATACATTTAGTTGAGCAGTTTTAAGTCATACTCAGGACTATCGGCGCTATCGCTGCTTTAGCAGTATGCATACCAATTCTAATACCATTTATGCTTACGCCAATGAGACCAAGCAATTGATGGTTTGTCGTAGCGGTGTTTGATATACGCCAAGCCACGAGCAATCTGCTCGGGCGCAGGCGTTCCTGGTTTCATCTTTAATAACTGTGGTATCCCATATGCTGATGACTCTGGGTTGTCTGCTGTGTGGTCCCACGCAGATTCTTTACCCCAAAGTTTTAGTAGTGCTCTGTACTCAGACCTGTCCCAGTCTTCATACTGTGCTGAGATTAGAGCCTTCGCATAGTATTTGCTTAATGATTTGGTCCACTTCGTTTCTTTGCGAACCTTGTTGGTCTCCTTGTTGCTCTCTTCTTTGGCGTGTATTCCCCAAGAAAGACTTGGAAATATCACTGATGGCACTGTTAATAGCCAACTCAATAATATGGCATACAATTTTTTCATTTAACAATTCCTTTGTATAGGAAATATCCAATTGCAATGAGGTAGAACCAGGAGATGAGCGGTGAGATGTGTGGAAGTTGAGTGATTCCATCTATCATTTTACCCTGACTATCTCTTTACTGTGGCATATACCTGTATCAAACTCAAGGATTTCCCAGTCAGATACATCTTCAACTGCTTCATAGTCAGCATTATCTATGTTCCAGTTTGGGGCTGTCTTCCTAACCTTAGCCATTATCCACATTGTGTGCTGGTATACAGGTACATCTTCTACTAATGTGTCACTCATACTTTGCATTGTCTGTCTCCTTGTCTAGGTCATCGGCTACATATACTCTGCCTGTGGCTAAGAGTTCATCATATACATCAAGCAGGTCAAGCATCGCCAAGGCGAAAGCCTCTTTGATTTTCATTAGTTCTTCTCTTGTTCTCATCCTATGCTCCAATCTTGGCGAAGGCACAGGTTTGGCATAGATAGTAGTCCCAATCGTTGCGGTCATTTTCTGGGATTACTAGAAGAACTTCGCATTTTTGGCACTGGGTTTTGAAGTAAGTCTTATCAGTCTGCTGTATCACTATAGTCTCCTATGTGTTCGTTGACTCGTTCTTCTCCCCACATTTTTTGCCAGCATTCGGGATGAACACCACTAATTATCTGCTCTCTGTATGGTGCTGTCAAGGATTGAAATGCTCTGCCTACGTATTCGCCACGTAGATAGGTGAATAATTCTGATTCTTCTACCATCAAAGAACCTACCTTGAAGCAGACTGGGCAGCGCTTGGTCATATACATTGTCTTCTTCATCGGTGCGCTTTCTCTATTTTTAACAGCCTAACTACATCTCTGTAGTGGCGCTCCCAGTTATATGCTGACTTAATTAGTAACACAATTGTTATCATCTGTGCGACTAGTGCTATACAGATGGCTATAATAGTTCCTATATCTAGATACATATTCTGAACCTTGTTCCTTTCCTGCGGATTACCGCTGGGGCTGACGAAAAAAAATAAAGTGGGGTAGCCGAGCCAACGCCCGACTACCCCTGATAAGAGTTACTTGACTAACTCAAGAGCGGTAACGATTTGGTTGTCGTACCACTTGGTTTGACCAGCATTCTCACGAACTGTAGTTGTGAGGTAACCTGATAGGTTAACTGCGAACTCGGCATTGTCTGCGATAAGCGGACGTAACTGAGCGATGATGCTTGGGTCTTGAATCGTAACCTGACGGCTAGCGATGAAGCGTGAGCGGATAGAACCATCTGGTAGGTATTCTACCTGACGGGATTGGACGATACCTTTGACTACATTGCCATAGTCTCTGATTGACTTAAGCAATGCGTTGTTGAAGGTAAATGAGTTAACTGTGTTCACTTTCGGTCTCCTTTGTTGGGGGCGTATCCCCCTTCATCAAGAAGGGGGTGCGCCTTGGTTAGATTTAGTTACAATTAGGACAGTGTGTAGCCTTGTTATATACAAGATGGCAAGTCTCGCATATGGTTTCAGCGGGCGTAATGGTGAGGCTGGTATCTAGGTCATAGATACGGTCAGCCAACTGAGCAACTGGCTCAGTAAACTCACCATCACGTTCGGTCCATTCGTGACCTGAAGGTAACTCACGAATGATAGACCAAACGAACTTGTATTGAAGATTGCCGTCATCAACAATTTGATGGGCAATATCAATATCACGACTGTCCTTCAATTCAAGGCAGTCGGGACATAGTTCGGTTAGGGCTTGGCATTGATAGCACA
>Ga0315904_10004344_pt1 | contig 20289 bp, 11 predicted proteins | sample LakEriMetagenome_6_FD_203529 | JGI IMG/M metagenome (GOLD analysis project Ga0315904, IMG submission 203529) | Freshwater fungal communities from buoy surface, Lake Erie, Ohio, United States - Buoy 12 MA120 | ecosystem: Environmental > Aquatic > Freshwater > Lake | place: USA: Lake Erie, Ohio...
ACAGCCCTTGGAGGTACTCCCGGATACGCTCCATTCACACAGCTAACAGGGGAGCAACAAGCATCGATAGCAACCGACCTTCGCGCTATGTCTGCTGTGGCCTATGACACCCTGAGTGGCCAATTGCATGATGAACAATTGAAACCATCCGAAAAACTTAAGAAGCTCAAGAAAATCGGAATCCCTGCTACGCTAGCAAAGATCGTCCTTAGAGGACTCCAGGCGTCGGATAATAACCCCTTTGGCACTTCAGATGCCTTTGCCAGTGCAGAGGAAATCCTCACAGCCATTCGCAAGTGGCAAACGCGACAGACTCGAATCAAACAAGCATGGGTTTTTGTACCTGTGCTGGCGGTTGCTTGCGTGTTGCTTACCATGGCCTGGCGGCTGTTCGAGGCCCCGGAGAGCAATTCGCCTCAGGAATTATCGACGGGGATCGAAAAGGAAAAAAAACCACTCATACACTTGTTCCCTCCTGATCGTCCAGAAGCAGCTTTCAAACCTATGGAACTGCCCAAGCAGAAAATTTTTAAGGAGGAGGTGTTCGATACAAGGGATTGGGAGGCAACGAACCAACCGCTAGCTGATGCAATCAACAGACATCGTGAGTTGGTTCGAAATCGAGATATCCGATGGGAGCAATTCATAGAGGCTATCTCGATCCTACGGCAGATGGACGTAGAAATATCGGATCATGAATTCGTAGTGCGCAAAGCGTTGAAGCAGCGGGACGAGGCGTATCATCAGAAGTTTCTAGCCTTGGAAGGGCTACTGGCAGCAAAGCGAGCTGAGCGACAGAAACTCATCGAGAAAAAAGGTCAATTGACAGCTTCGGCCCCTGTGGCGGAAATCGATCGACAGATTGCATCGTTGATCTCTCAACAAGCGAACTATCTCAACGGATACGAACGAACCATCGGCAAGCAAAGCATCGATCTGAAGAAGCTTATGAACTCGGGTTTTATCCCATCTGGCAAAAGCGCATGTGAATCCTCTTACGCTCAGAATCATCATCAGCATTCCACTTGGGAGGATTCCGGCAGGTTTCATCGACATCGGTAACTCATGAATGCGTGAGATTAGAAAAAACAGCTCTTCGGGAATTTTAGTGGTTGGTACTGACTCGTACTCGTACTCGAAAACGCCTGAATCGATTCCATGCGATCAACTTTTCAGAGAAGCTGAAACCTCGGTATTTGGCCTTTTTGTCAACCAAATCCCAATACTTCTCTTCGAGTACGAGTACCGTTTCACTGAGTACGAGTACGAAAAGAACCAGTGGTATGAATTGCCAGCCACGATAATGCCGGATGGACCTTTTTTATTGGGCCGTTTTGGATAAATCGAGAAAATTACAGCCTGCGTATTCCCACTCGAGCGTTGATCTTAATAAACCGTTAGCACATCAAGTCTATCTCTGTCATTTTTACATGCTCTATACGCCAACATGACATACTTATACGAACTCGAATTGCTGTCCAAAAAAGCAGAACTCACTCTCGTTGAAACTCGAATCGCAGATCGCCAGTCAGAGCTTGCGACCGAACTCGATGCGATCCTCGAATTTCAATCAAGGTACGTATCCAATGTTAGCGTCTTGTACCGGACGCTCGATCAGATCCAGGCAGAAATCGCGGTTCTACTGGTCGCCGGTATACCTGAACCACCCGCTTATCCACCAGCCATAACCTCTGACGAAAACGAGCCTGTGCATCTTTCTAAGTGTACCGGATTGATCAAGTTTTCCTCGTCAACGTCAAAAAACCAAGCTGGTTCAGCCAGTGAGTTGCTAAAGCTGTTTCGAAGAGCTGCGATCAAGCTACATCCTGATTTGGCAACCGACGACCGAGATAGACAGCAACGCTGTCGAGCCATGGCGCAGGTAAACGGTGCGTATCAACGCGGCGATTTAGAATCGATTCAGTTGATCTTGCTGCAATTGGATAAAAACGAGGGAACGTCAGCTCTCGACCCTATTCTCAAGGAGCTTAACTGCGTCATTCGTCATTTGGAACTGGCAAAAAAACGATTGCACAAGCTAGACCAAGAGCTTGGTCGTATCAAAGCCGACGAGTGGTACGTTCTCTACCAAAAGGAAAAACAGTGGAAGTCTAAGGGCAAGGATCTTATCAACGCCTTATCCCTTGACGCCAAGAAAGAGATCGCTAAAGCAGAAAAGGTTTTAAACTCACTCAGGAAGAAGGATCGACTATGAGTATAGATTCACTCCAACTAAGCATACGTTACCCGAAGGCCCCCATGCTTGCTAATCGTTTCGCAACGCGCGGAATGCGAGCACTCGATGCGATCGAGAAGAAGGAGGCAATCTCAGAGCCGCTTGAAACACTCTCTCTTACCAATTCGATCGGTATGCGTCTTGGGCATATCTCCGCCGGTTCATTTCAAATGGGCAATCCAAGATCACAAACCAGCCCATTCCTCTCCGAGACCCAACATACGACGACCCTAACACAGGATTTCTACATCGGTTGCTTCCAAGTCACCCAGGGGCAATATCAGAAGGTCATTCGGGAGAACCCAAGCTGTTTTAGGGGCAAAAGGAATAACAAAGACACTGCTGATTTCTCCGTTGAGAATGTCAGTTGGTACCAGGCTTATGCATTTTGCCTTTTCCTCTCCGCTCTCCCTGAGGAACGGGAAGCTGGCCGTGTCTATCGATTACCGACCGAGGCCCAGTGGGAGTACGCCTGCCGTGCCGGAAGCACGACGGCTTATTGTTTTGGGGACGATATGATGATGCTCGACAAGTACGCATGGCACGGATCGAATTCTCGAGCAAGCACCGTAGCGGTCGGACAAAAGCGTCCAAATGCATGGGGCTTGTACGACATGCACGGCAATGTGCTCGAGTGGTGTGCCGATTGGTATGGCCAGTATCCAAGCGAGGCGTGCGTAGACCCTGTGGGGCCCGACAAAGGCTATGGTCGTGTATTTCGAGGGGGAGCCTATGACTTCAACCCCGAATTGTGCGGTGCAGCGTTTAGATCCATGAACCACCCGACCTATCGGATGAACAACCTGGGGTTCCGCGTGGCGATGGAGTGTCTCTGATTCCGATTCATTTTTGCCTTTGAGACTCCCATCCGTGACGCTCATTGCGTGCGGGCCGATTGAACCTTGGAGTTCGCTGAAGGTGAATGCTCCCAAAAATTCTGCCACTCTTGAAGCGAACCTAATCCACCCAAAATCCGATTCGCCTGACGCATGTCTCGACCCGCAAGATACCCGCTGTCGGACTTGTGGGTACATCCTTCCTCCCGCCAGTCGACTAGGCGATGTGTCCAATCCAACACATCCTGGAAAGTCTCCAATTCAGGCCCCTTCCAAGGCGATCGAGTTACAGTCAAAGCATAATCGGTCGCAAATCGGCAATCGCGACTCTCTATCTCGATCCTGTCGCTTACCGATCGCCGCAAAATCAAACTCACTGCACTCTGTCCAACAAATTCCGTCTGCTCGATAACCAAGCGACTCGCATTGTCCTTTGGATGACTCTCAGGTGCAGAAAAAATTGCGATCCCTGCTCTCGATATCATCTTGCAACGGCGAACCTCAACCACCCCACCTCGCATCATGCAACCCAACGCAAACAACTTTCCATCAAACGTCGAGTCGATCACCTTGGCTCGACCTCCAACGCCAAGAACCGTACCCTGAATGGTTGAAGTAAACTCGCAACTCTGGACGTCCAAGAAACACCCCACGTCTGTCGAGATCATATTGACAAACTGTCCCTCCTCGAAAACTTGGGCACCCTGAGGTGGCCTCCAATCGAACTTCAAACCTCGCATCGTCAAATCCCCATCGGTCCTTAGCAAATATCCCACCTGACGATCGTCTTGAACTCCATAACGGATCGTCGGCATGGTTCCCGGACTCGCTTCGAGCGTCAATCGCTTGTCCCGTACCTGGATCCCACTTTCAGCAACGTCGCGATCGATCAAGATCCGGTCACCATCGCTTGCATGAAGGATCGCTTGGGCAAGCGAATTATAGCTTTCCGCTTGACCCTCGATCCAAACGCCGCGAAGCACTTTAGGCTCAGTCTCTTTGGTCACACTTGGCAAATTTTCGTTGGATGATTTCGGACTCGAATTGAGAAACACAAGCCCCACAAGGAGGGCCAATCCACCGAGGAACCCGAGAATCGATAAGACCTGGTTGGTTGCCAGGACGGATCGAGTCATCGTCGGAAAGGATTTGGATTCCAAAGAGCTTACCACCTGACTTGCGCTTTGGAGTCGATCCTCTGGTCTCTTCGAAAGCAACTTATCCACCAAATCCGATAGCCACAGCGGGGTCTCGGGCCGAACCCGTGCGACCGATTCGACTCGCTCATTGCGGATCTTATCGAGCACCACAAACACATCCGGATGCTCAAAAGGTGTGACACCTGTGAGCATCCCATACATCATCACTCCTAAACTAAACAGATCCGAACGCGCATCGACCGAAGTCTTTAGCGACTGTTCCGGGGACATGTACAGAGGTGTTCCAACAATGAACCGATTATCCGTTTGTGTCTGGTTATCCTGTCTCTTGGCCAACCCGAAATCGGCAATCCGCACCGCGCGTGCTTCCCCTTCGAGCAAAATGTTATCGGGCTTCAAATCCCGATGGACAATCTTACGCTCATGCGCAGCGACTAAGCCTCTTGAGATCTGCAAACTGATCGACACACAGTGGTCTACCTCCAGACGTCCTTGACGGCTAAGCAAACTCCTGAGCGACTCTCCATCGACATATTGCTGGATCAAGACCGGATTGCCTGCAGCAAACACGATGCTGTAAATCGAAAGTATATTTTCATGTTGCAACGCAGCGATCGCTTGAGCCTCAGCAATAAGTCGCTTCCTGGAATTCTCTTCCTGCGAAACTTCTCCTGAACCTAATAAATCGTCTTTGAGCACCTTTATCGCTACCGGTCTTTGCAAAGACTCGTCGATCCCCTCATAGACGATCCCCATTCCACCACGACCGATCTGGCGCACAACGCGATAACCGATCAGTTCCTTATTGAGCCTCTCGATTCGATCCTCGCTCACTATCGTATCGTTGCTTGAGGCTCGAATCGCGGATTGCTGGATCTCCCCATGGCCGCTTTGGAGTTTTTCGATGCGGTCAGCCAAGTGCTCGGATTTGTTCAGCGGAGGCTCAGGTGCACTGCCCACTGGCCATCGATTCGCACCTGCAAGTTCTTCCAATCGCGATTGCACCTGCGGGTTTGATGCGATGATTAGCTCGAGCTCAAGCTCTTGAGATCGACTCAGTTTCCCACCGAGCAAATCGCCAAGCAATTGATCATCGATGTTCTGCGGGTTGATCATGCCAGGACTCCGCAATCTCGATCTCTTGCCGCAGGCTCGATAACACTCGCGAGCGCGCGATGTAGACGGCTCCGGTGCTGATCCCGAGCTCTTGTGCGACGCTGGGTATCGACTTTCCCTCGACGGTTGTTCCCCAAAACGCTCGCCAAGTCGTCGGCTGAAAGGATGATTGCACCCGTTTTGCTGCCCAATGGAACATCCACAACTGGTACTCTTGCTCCCACAGATCCAACTGCTGGCGATCGGGTTGCTCTCGCAAGAGTTCGAGCACGCCCGTATCCCCAGTCCCGCGAGCATGTTGCTTGCACCGCGAAGCATGAAGCCTCAGGGTGTTTCGCAGCACCGTTAGCAACCAACCTCGAAACGAACCCTTGCTTGATTGATACTGCATCGACCCGATCGCATTGGTTACCCGAAGCAGCGTTTCTTGAGCAGCATCGGCCGCATCGGCATCTTGAAACCCCATCTTGACCGCATACGAATGCAGCAGTGGCATATACAAATCGACAAACTCCCGCCAAGCCGCTTGGTCTTGGGGATCGCGGATTCTGACCAGCAATGTGGCTCGGGTATCGAGAGGATTCATCGGCACCGTTGGAGAGTTTTATCAATAGACATCCAACGCGAATTCTAACCGATTCGTAACTCCTGTCGCCAAAGTTTGGATTCATTAATGGGTTATTTTTAAGCCTGTTTTCTAACGTCGCTGATTTCGTCTTTGTTTTTCCTGCCAATCGGTCAACTCGTCGTAGGCCAACCCTAGGCCTTGGACGACTCGAGCGTTTTCCCCTTCGGAGCCAGACCTGGAATTGATCAAATTGATCACGTTGAGCACATCCAGTGGCAAGATGAACCCGTCGTCATCGACATCTAGGAATTTCTTGATTCCAGGACCTATGTCGTCAAGCCGACGAGAACCATTGGTGTTGATGTCGTTGATCAACAGGAGCACATCGAGAGGACCGGTGAATCCATCGTCGTTGACGTCGAACGGATCGCGTTCGTTTCGCCAAACATTCGTCCCAAAGACTACGAATTCCACGATGGCTTCTGCCCGATGAATGCCATTGTCGACGCGGTAGACAAAACTCTCTTTGATAAACTCGGTTCGCTTCAAATTTCTAAAAGCCACGGCGCCATTGGGATCGTAGCTGATGCGACCATTTGCCGAAATCACGATGCGAGCACCAAGCAAACTCGACACGATGACTTCGTCGTCTTTCTCAGGAAGGAATTGCAACTCATGTCCATCGAAATGGGTCAACCTCGGCAAGAACTCACCAAAAAGCCCTCGGTCGTTTTCCAAGACATTCAAAACCGATTGCCCGAACTTACGCAGCAATCGGCTATCGTCAACACCTTCAAGCCCATCGAGCGATGTTCGCAAATAAACGTTGTTTCGATTGGGCGAACTCGTCGATCGGGCTTCGTTCCATAGAACGACCAACGAGCCGCCACCGAAGAAATCTTCAACCATGCTCAATTCAAGATCTCGGAGCGACCCGCCGATGTCCTCTGGCACACGCGGGTAGCTAGCCAAGAGGCTTTCGGAATCCGACTCGGCAATTCCAGGGCCGCTGGCTTCGTCGGGGAATTCTTCGCTCAGGATAAAGTCCCCGAGAGTCGGGTCATAGAACTTGCCCATCACATAGATACTCGAACGTCCGTCACCACCAAAGACACCATCATCGCGCCAACCGAGATAGGTGCCGGAAAATCCCATCGCCAAATCCGGCTTGTCAGCATACCCAAGCGTATCGGAAACGGTCTGAGCACCAAAACGTGGACTCGGATCCTGCTGGTACTGGGGAACCATCGGTTGCACAACAAGCGGAAGGTTTGGATCGACGCGTAGCACCAATCCATCGACCTGATTCTCACGACTCGAAACCGTCTCCCATGCGACAGCCACATTGTAGATCAGTTCGATTTCACCTGGCACCGAACCTATTTGATCGAGATATTGAATTCCGATCGTCGGCTCTAGCGTATTGTCGTCAGTGATTTGATGAATCGTCTCCCAACGACCCGAAACGTACTCACGGAAAGAAACGTTCGGGACTCCCGGCAAGAAGAACGATTCGTCCCTCAACACCGCACGGTCTTTCCGAACAACGATATCGTGATCGATTCCATCGGTACTCGATATGGTCACTACAGCCTGGAACTCCATTGAAGCTGCATCGTAGCTTTGAAGGTTCCTGCCGGCACTAGGTATAAAGATTGACTGCTCTGTAAGAAACGTCTCGACTCTAGGAGTTTCCGAATAAACGTATTGCGAGCTTTTTACGATGCGTTGGCCAGAGACTGGGTTGGTCTCGACCCAAAACAGCAAGCCGCTAAAGTCGCTATGCTGCACGAATCGAGCGTAATCGGCCCGACCGCTTTGAGCCGGATTTGCCAACCGATCCCAAGCTTGATCCTGGCGAGCGACTTCGATGTTGCTGGTTCCATCGGCAGCGATGCTCGTCCAAGCCACCACGAGCGAATCGCTCGACTCGGTCTTCAAGAGCGTTGGTCGTCTGGATTGGTTCTCATCGTTGCTGATTCCACCTCCGGAAGCCGAGTCAAAACTTCCGAAACCGGCCAACGCACTCCACTGTCCAACCCCATGGGGATGGTGGGCAACGTAGATTTCAGAATTTCCGTTTCGCCAATCCACCCAAGCGACATAGACTCCAGAGTGGTCCACATAAACCGATTCCTCAAAGCCACCGACGTTGCTCAGTCCGCCAAAACTAGCAGAGCGACTCAGTTGTGAGAACCTGCCGCGACGATCTGGCCCCGAGGGCAACTGAAAATCGACAGCACTAGGCAGATCGGTTCCGTTGGTCACGATGTCGGTGTGAACTCCACCGTCGATGGTGTTGTTTCCGGATCCTCCATCGATGATGTCCGACCCGCCCAAGCCCATGATCGTATCATCACCCTCATCGCCACTGAGCCGATCGCCAAAGAGGATGTTGTCTTGAGGTTTAGGATCGTCGGAGCCTTCGTCGGATCCGACGAGCGTGTCGTCTCCTTGATCCCCTTTGAGCGTGTTGGAAATCCCATCGCCAGCAAACAAGTAATCGTTCCCTTGACCACCGCTGATGGTGTCTTGGTCCGCGTCACCATAGAGGGCATCATCACCATCACCACCAAAGAGCGTATCGTCTCCGTCTCCTCCTTCGACCACATCGTCGCCTTCGTCACCCATGAGGGTATCGGCACCGCGCTCACCATAGATGCGATCATCTCCTAAACCACCACGAACCGTATCAGCTTGATCCCCACCATAGATCACGTCGTTGCCGTCGTCACCCATAAGGGTATCGGCCCCATTATGACCGAGGATAAGATCGTCACCTTGATCGCCGTGGATCGTGTCGTCTTGATCGCCACCTCGTAGCGTATCGTTTCCATCGCCTCCAAAAATCCTATCGGATCCTTCATCGCCGTAGACGTAGTCGGATTGATCGTTGCCTGCGATAAAGTCCGCGCCCTGATTCCCCTCGATGATATCCGAACCTCGATTTCCATAGAGCGAATCGTCTGCGAAACCACCGATCAAATGGTCGTTTTCAAGACCGCCATCGAGGATATCGGAATCTTCTCCCCCATCGAGAATGTCATCGTCAGCTCCACCGATTAAGACATCCGAACCTTCATCGCCAAACAAGGTGTCGTCACCCAAATTTCCACGCAGATCATCATCCCCGGGACCTCCGTGGATCTGATCATCGTCGCGATCGCCAAAGAGTGAATCGGCCTGATCGGTGCCTCCGGTCAGTAGATACCAGCTCTCGGGTTGTTTGAAGTGAAAACCAAAGATTCGATCCCGTCCGTCTTGGCCATAAATCGTATCGGAGCCTTCATTGCCAAGAAGCGTATCGTCCCCTTGTTCACCGTAAATCCAATCGTCATCGGGTCCACCGGCGATACGGTCTGCATCAAGACCACCGTAGAGCAGATCGCGATCTGAAACACCGGGAGGTAATGAATCGGCCAGTTGGTTGGAGTTGTAACCATAGATCGTATCGGCGTCGGGTCCTCCGTAGATCACATCGTCGCCGGAGTTTCCTGAAAGTGTATCTTGTCCTTCTTGACCATATAGGATGTCGTTGCCTGACTGACCATCGATCGAGTCGCCTTCGGATCCTCCATAGATCGTGTCATTATCTAAGCCTCCGAAGATTTCATCTTCGCCTGCGCCACCGAAGATCAAATCATCCGATGGTCCACCTTCGATCGTATCGTTTCCTTCATCACCGTAGATTTCGTCTGCGTCCTCTTGTCCAAAAATCGAATCGTCGTCTTCGTTACCGCACAGTAGATCTTGTCCTAAGCCACCAAAGATACGATCGATCCCAGTGCGACCGTAGATGCGATCCAGTCCGTCATCCCCGAAGAGAAAATCTCCTTCGCTCCCTCCATCGATCGTATCATCATCGGGGCCGCCGCGGATCGTATCCGATCCGCTCTCACCGAGGATCGTATCGTTTCCTGCCCCACCTTGGATCGTGTCGGCATCGGGCCCCCCATAAAGCAGATCAGGGAAAATACCACCGACGATGCTATCGTCTCCTTCGTCGCCAAAAGCAACGTTCAGTCCGTTGCCTGTTTCGATTGAGTCGTTTCCAAGGCCCCCATGGATTTCATCGTTACCGTCTTGGCCAAAGAGATCGTCGTTGCCTGAATCTCCGTAAATCAGATCGTCATCGAGCCCTCCGAAAATGGTGTCATTTCCACCTGAACCCGAGAGTTCATCGCGACCAGTTCCACCGTCGATGAAGTCATTTTGTTCACCTCCGAGAATCACATCATCGCCATCACCGCCGCGCAAGATCGCTGGTTTATTGACTCCAACTAGAACAATTCGATCGTCCTTGGAACCGCCGTCGGCGATGATCGTCAGCACATCGTTGGCTGCGAACCGCTGTGACTTTCCAAATGCTGAAACAATAACTTCAGAAGTGCTCTGCGTCACGGTGAAAAACTCTTCTTCGACATTGGGACGCACATCGCGTCTGAAAGCTTCAGGACCGATATAAAGGGTCAGCGTCCCGTTTGCATCCAGACCCCCAAGGATTGCTGGTGGTTCTGGCTCCACAAAAGGACAACCGATGACCTTGCGCCCGCGAGCCAAAGTGACCTCGGTTATCGGCAGTTCAAAGGGGATACCTCCAAGCTTGGCTCGAGCTTCTAAGGCTACGCCGAACTCACCGTTGAGAGCAAAACAGCCTGCATTGGACGTGAAATCCTTGCCTCGCACTTTGCCATCTTGATCGTGATCGATCAGATCGATGCCAACTTCGGAAAAGACACCACCACCGATGAGCAAGGACACACCCGGCACACCGATTCCGGCAGCCGCCAGCAAATCACCTCGAATGAAAACTTCATTGATGTCAGGACCTGTCCCGTCAGCATTGGCCCGATCGCTGACGTAAAATCCTTGGAAGAAATCCTTCGGGTCTCGCGACTTCGAATAAGCATCGAAGCCTTTGGTATCAAGCCCCACCTTGAAATCAAATCCTAGTTCCAATCCGCCGAAAATTCCCGCGAGGATTCCAGGGAAGACGGGGAACTCAAGTCCAATAGGCAACTTGAACGACGCATTAGGCAAATCCCATGTGATCAAGGTAGCTTGGCCAACTCCAAGCAACCAGCCGATAGCGCTCAGTGGGTCCTCGATGATCGGAAGCCGCAAAGCACCTGGAGATGTCTCTAGAATCCCCGAAAAATTCACTGCTCCTAGGTCAAATTGAGTACGCAAGTCTCCTGGCGAAGGGATCTCTGCTAGATTCAATACACTAGGATCGAGCTGAGGTAGACGGACATCAAACTGCGGACTAGTGAGTCCCCCGAATTGGATATCTCCGAGATCTAGATAGACCGACCAAGCGTTTGTGGTGTCAAGGTTGATCGCCAGAACGATCTGGCTGATCTGTTCGAGCGTTCTGACGAATTCAATCAGCGAGTCGACAGCCGATTGAATGTTGGGGGGCAATGTGGGGCTGATGGCCTCGGCCAAATCGAGGATCGATGGCGGTGGGTTGACGAGTTCGGAGATCACCGGTAAGGGTTGAGTCAGAAAATCGATCGCCGGCTCGATCGGTTCAAAGACATCCTTGAGCGTCTCGAAAAATGGCAGGAAAACCTCGGTCAGCAGTCCCCCGAGTTTCAGTTGCATTCCTTCGTAAGTAACCTTCGGGATGCTGCCGTTAAAGCCGAACCCATCAAAGGCCCAATCGATGCGCAGCCCAGTTCGGATCGAGGGCAACCAAGCCGTCGCATTGGCTTCGATCGTAAAAACCAAGCTTGCTTGTCCGGACAATCCAGAGGTGCGGGTATCGATCAAGGTGCCTGTTCCGATCTCGTGCAGAAACAGACGATCATCTCCGCTCGGTTCGGTAACATCGATCACATATTTAGCACGAAAGGCGCTTTGCCCTTGCTGGGGTGCTTGGGCTGTTGCGATGACTTCAAAAAACCCAAGTTTCCCGGTGGCTTGTCCAACCATGTCCATATCGAGCGTCAACTTGATGGTCTCTGTATCGGTCTCGATATAGAAGCCATCATTCAGATCAAGGGCAAAGGTCATTTGGAACTTGTAAGCCCCAACCACCGAGAACTCGGAAGACCAATCTGCACCCAAGGCCGGGACACCCAAATTGCTGTTGGTTGTTTTCCTCACAGAGATAGGGGCTTTTTCGATATCCAACGTCAGCTTAAAGACCGTTGGTGTGTTGATATCGACCCGCACGAAGTCCGCATTGGGTCGATTGAAGAGATTCTTTAGGGCCGTTTCAATTGCGTTTTCGATATCAGAGACACTAAAGGAATTCAGCAGTCGAAGGGCTCTGGAGATCTCGTCTCGAAACGGCTCGATAAAATCAGCGAACTCTTCGAGCTTATCGCCGATCAGTGGGTAGACTCTCTGCAAGACCTCTTGGACAATCCTGTCCTGAAGCGTTGCCAAAGCATTTTCAAAGGAAGGAATAAAGGCGTTGAGGTTGACTTGAAGATCCACGCCTTTTCGCAGTTGGACAAAGTCGGGGCTCGAAAGGACTCCGGAGGATCCGCCCGGATTGGCAAAATCAAGCGTACGGAATCGAAGTCGATCTGGTTGGCTCGTACCGGTGTGGTCTGGAACGACTTCAAAATCCGCCAAGAGGCGACCTTGGGATGTTCGTTCCGGTAGGAATGTTCGCAGGGCGTTAATCGGGACTCGTCCGTGGGAAGCGGGTATCGACGTGGTAAAGATCGCAGGACGACTCGGATCGGGCGCAAGCAAGTCTTGGGCAACGATCAACGATCCTTGACGCAGATTCAAGCCCAGCGCGCCTGAAGCACCACTAATTCGGATCGGATCGGCGTTTGCCAAAGCGTTGATGTACAACGCGCGATCGATCCGTGACTGTTGCTTAACAAAACCACGGGAAGCACTCTGCGGCAGATTCCCGCCCGAAGGATCGAACTCCAACCCCAATTGCAAGGAGGTGGTGGTGGTCGCCTGGGTGCTCCCAAGTGGGCCGACCAAGTCCGAGGTGTCTCGGATTTTATCATTCTGAGTTGCATCAAAAAGCGATTCAAAACCCAAGCCGACTTGGATGCTTGTCGTCAGGGCTCTTTCGATACTCGAAGAGAACTCAAGCAGTCCGCTGGCAGCCCGATAGACAAGATCAGAGGTCAAGGAAAACGACGCTCCATTGGATCCAGAGAGTTGAAGATCTTCAACGAAACCTGCTATGTCTTGAACGATCCGACGGTTCTGTCCAGGTGATAATTCCTCGTCTTCGAGCGACTCTCGGATCGCTTCATCGATCCGATCCTGTTCCAGTTGCCAAACAGTATCTAGCGAAATATCCAGTGGAGCTAACGCTTCGTCACCGCCATTATCCCAGTCCTGAGTTCCGAGAATCGCTTCGGAAAGGGAGTTGACTAGGCTCTCGAATGTCAGGTCCTCGAAATTCCAAAAATCCGACACGTTCGTGGTCGTCTCGTAAATCGAATCGAGGATGTCAGTCACTTGGACTTCGATGATCGCATCGGTGGGGACTGCGAAGAGTCCGCCGGTTATCTGTGTGACAGGAGTGACTAAACGGCTTGTACCATTCCATGTTAGATCGCCCCGAAGCAAGTCCTCGACCGTATCGATCGAATCGCGCAGGACTTGCAGTGTGATGGGTTGTCCCCCGAGGCTGGATCGAAACACGGCTTCGGCCGAGAACGCTCCGGAGAGTACGGAATCGGCGTAGGAAAAGCCCAGACCTCCGAATGCCGCGTCTCCACTTGAGACCACGCCGGAGGAGTCATAGGTTGTCTGAACGCGAAGATTTTCGATGGCAATTCGATCCAGAAAACCGATCCCTTCTTGGGTCAGATCGATTGAAACGACGAAGCCGACACTGCCATCGGCAGTGATGGTTGCTGGGGTCTGTGAACTGAAACCTAGAACATCATCGAGCTCGATACGACTCGAGCCAGACTGCGTCTGCTTGCTCGCAAAATCCTCGATGATGGTGAAGCGGAGTTTGTTGGTCACTGGGTCGTAGTCGAGCCCAGAGGCAGCGTAAGGAAAATCGGCGGCATTGTCGAAGGTCGGATTGCCTTGCTCATCCCGAAGACCATTGATGAAACGCCTCAGCGATGCTCCCGCGTTGAATACCGAACCGGCCGTTGAATCCTTGGTGAATGGGATCGCAACATCGTAGTGCTCCGAGTTTCCAAAACTCGTCAACCAAGACTGAAACTCTTCCATGCCCGCGACGATCTCTGCGCTGGAGATATTATCAAACAGGAAGACCTCATCAAAGTTCGGGCTGAAAGTCAGCACCGGATCGAACCCCAAAAAATCACCCTCCGCACGCAGCGAGGTGGCTTCAAGACTCCAACGCCCCAGACCAATATCCATGTTGAAAGTCGCATCGAAGTTGTTGGTTCCGATTTGTGTCGTGAAAAGTTCCTCAACCTCAAACGTATCCAACTCGGTCAACCGTAGCGTTGGAGTGATCGCAGGTTGACTGACTTCGATTTGAAGGTTTGCTGCCAGGAGAACATCCGGCACACTGGCTTCGAGGAATCCTAAGTTGACCGTGAACGGATCGAGGATTGCATCGAGCTCGATCACACTGGAAAAAGAGAGATCACGAACAAAGAAAGCCTGCTGGTCGTTCAATACCGCATCGAGCGTGATCCCGAAGACGAACTGAAAGTCAACTGTCGCCCTGAGGTTGGTTTCCAACTGGGTTTTCGATTTGAAGGGGCTTGGAAGTTGATCGTGATCGAATTCCAAGTCCAGTACATCGGCATCAAAGGTCCGTTGGATATGGACATCAAACACCAACTCGTCGATCGATCCGTCGAGCAGTCCACCGTCGATCGACACGAAACTACCGAACGAGCCCAGATGAGCCACAAGCGAATCGGTCGATCGCTGTGCGGCTGGGGTGTTGCTAAAGTAATCTCGGATCGGATTTTCGAGTTCCTCTTCGAGCGTCCGTCCGAAAGGACCCAGAAGGCCTGCGGTCATCGGCGTGCCGTCGGTGTTCTTAAGCGGCCCGAGTTGCCCGGCAAACTCACTCGAGCGGTCGATACGAGATCCAAGCTCCGAGAGACCATGAGTACCGCTGACAAAATAATCCGCCTGAGTTTGGGTGATAGGCGAATTGATGTAGGGACCAGTCAGAGGTAGTCGTTCTTCGAGTCTTTCGAACAACCCTGCAAAGCGGACCCTCGCTCGGTTTCGAAGTCGATAGCGAGCGGTTTGATGATGTTTCTTCATGCTTGATACCTGGATATACGTTCACATCGCGAGTGTGTGTTTCTCAGGTATCAAGCAAACGGCAAGACCTTTCAGCGAAAGCTGATTTTTTTAGGTGGTTTTGAAATTTTTCAGGATCTTCGGATGTTTTATTGAGTGCAAACGCGGCTTTTTCGTACTCAGCTTCGCGGTTCTCGGAATCGTACTGGTTGCCACTCGAAAAGCCTGAATCGATTCAAGTCGATCGCCTTTTTGGTCATGGGAAAGTGGAATCTAAACGCACATTTGCTCATCATAAAATCCTTTTGAGCACGCAGGGCGGCAAAAGGAATAACAAAGACACCGCTGATTTCCCCGTTGAGAATGTCAGTTGGTACCAGGCTTATGCATTTTGCCTTTTCCTCTCCGCTCTCCCTGAGGAACGGGAAGCTGGCCGTGTCTATCGATTACCGACCGAGGCCCAGTGGGAGTACGCCTGCCGTGCCGGAAGCACGACGGCTTATTGTTTTGGGGACGATATGATGATGCTCGACAAGTACGCATGGCACGGATCGAATTCTCGAGCAAGCACCGTAGCGGTCGGACAAAAGCGTCCAAATGCATGGGGCTTGTACGACATGCACGGCAATGTGCTCGAGTGGTGTGCCGATTGGTATGGCCAGTATCCAAGCGAGGCGTGCGTAGACCCTGTGGGGCCCGACAAAGGCTATGGTCGTGTATTTCGAGGGGGAGCCTATGACTTCAACCCCGAATTGTGCGGTGCAGCCTTTAGATCCATGAACCACCCGACCTATCGGATGAACAACCTGGGGTTCCGCGTGGCGATGGAGTGTCTCTGATTCCGATTCATTTTCTTTCCTAGGTCCCCATCTTTTACGCCTAGCTAGCGATCCCAAAACACCGCTGCTTATCGGTGGGGTATCCGTCAGGGGTATGCTGTGCGAAACGCAGGAATTCGTTATCCTAATAGCGATCTTAGGCACCAACCTACGAAACCTGTTTGGACATCCAATCTCGACGATCTGTAACCCGATAGACCATGGCCTCCTTACCCGAAATCCAATGCCCGACCTGCCGCAAGTTCTTTGCGGCCGATATCCACGCACCCTCAATGCCCTTTTGCTCCATGCGATGCAAAATGGTTGACCTGAATCACTGGTTCTCCGAAGAAGTCGGACTGCCGGTGTGCACCAGCGATGAGCCTGAAGATCAAGAAGAGCCCCAAGCCCCCGCTTCACCCAGAGAATACCGATTCGATTGATCGGCATCATCAGAACGGAATCGAATTGCATCCATGAATGATTCATTAGCAAAGAACGTTGCGGTCCCGAAGGTGACGGTCGATTGGTACCGCTCGACACCCTGGTGGAGACTCCTCTCGCACTCCGTGTCCATCTCCTGGCGAGCCTCGCACCTAGCCCTCTGCGCCGCTGCGCTGCTCGTTACCCAAGCCCTCGTGGGCATCTCTGGAATCCTATTTGCCCCCGAAGAGCACTCGGCCACCATTTCATGGCTAGCCCCCGAAAACCGAACTCCAGCCATGCTCCCTTGGTCGGTCGATCCAAGTCGATGGATCGATGGCTTCGAAAATCGAAACCAGGAAGTCCTGCAGCCCACCACCAGCACTCGATTGCAGTGGTTCTATCATTCCCCCGACTCTTTTCTAAACATCTGGCGACGATACACGTCCTATCCCTTTCATGCTTTCGATGGCATAACGCTTCGCAAGTCCGCTTACTTCCTCTGGAATACCCTTTCGATCATCATCCTTTGGTCGCTCGTCGGAGGAATTCTAGCGAGGCGGTCGGTTCAAGAGCTCGGCATGCATATCACTTCCCCATGGCGGAGCACCCTTGGCCTAGTCGTGTCTCGATGGCGATCGATTATCTGGTCGGTCTTGATGCCGTTGTCGTTAGTTGCACTCATGTGCTTGTTGCCTCTGTTGCTCGGATGGATCTCACGCATCCCATGGATAGGCCAATCCGTATCGTTGGCCTTGATGTTGCCCGTTGCCCTCATGGCCCTTGGGGTTGGCTGGGTCGTTGCGATTCCCTTGCTTGGTTTTTCACTCTCGACGGTTTCGATCGTGACGGAAAAGCAAGCCGACGCCTTTGACGGTATGTCCCGAGCTTCGGCCTACGTCTTCCAGCGACCAACGACTCTATTCCTCGCGGTCATCGTTGCCGAGTGGCTCGGGCACTTCGGTGGCTCGATCGTATCGATCGTCTTAAACACAGGATACAACCTCATTTTCCAAGCCTTCTCGTTAGGCTCACCGCGTCCGCTGGGGTTCATGGGCTCATGGCTCGACGGTTGCTTCCAAGGGATCGTACCGCTGCTGGTAACAGCCTTTGGATTCAGCTTCTTTTGGACCGCTTCGACAGCCATCTACCTGGTGCTCCGAAGGGATGTCGATCGGGCCGAATTCGATCTGGTTGATATGGGATCGAGCGTCTTGCCCAAGCCGCTTCCGAAGATTTCCCAGGCTCCGGAACCTGCGACCAAGGTCGAACCGGCCACCGAGCCGCCCAAGTCCCAAACGGGTGAATAACGAACGATCCGATCGAAAAACCATCGATTTCCCCCGATTTTCTCCCTCGACACGAACCGCAACTGGTTAATTTGCGGGAAATTAGGGCGGTTTAACTTGGATTTCCAGGCCCTCGGCCCGAAAATTGAGCCAAAGCTTTCATCGTTCGCTTTGGTGCCGTTGAATCCTAAGGATCGAACCTGCCGGCCCCGCCTGGCGTAGACCCTTGCAATGTTTCTCCCTCCCGCAGTAATCCCAAATAGCATCGCAGATAGCATCCCACCGGCGCGAAATGTTGTTTCGCTGTCGGCTCGATGGTTCGTTGCCCTGCTTGCAGGATGGCTCGCGGTAGTCTCGACGTGCCTCGAGCTACAAGCAGGTTGTTCGAGCATCAGTGGATCACCTGCCCAGGTCATCGAGTCCAAGCCCGCACCTACGGGGCAACTGACACTTGCCATGTATGTCCGCTACGAGCGGGGCTCACTGAGCTTTACCCTAGAGCGGCCTGTGCGACCATGCAATGGTCCCTCATGCAGCAGCAAGCCTTCGATGGAGCCCACGCTTTTGCCCGTGGCTGCTTATCGTCCTATGGTGACGCAAGCTGCAAATTCGATCGTACGATTTTCGTCGAGCGGCTCTTCGAGCGGTTCCTATGCTCGCCCCTCTTCGCAATATGCCCCACGCGGGTCTCTTGAGGTCTGCGAGCCTCCTCCTAAAGACGCAAACTAAACCGAACTAGGCCTCATCGGGCCAAGTGTATTTGCTTCGTGTTTTAGTCCTTGCACTTCATTTAAGGCATCTACGATGTCCACCGAACCTGCGCCAGCGCCTGATAAAGATCTCTCGCATTTGCTAAAGCCTTCGAGCAGTAAGCCCAAGTTGGTCGTCACCGCTCGGACGCGCAAGTTGCTGCTGATTGTTTTGGGATTGTTTTCGATCCTCTTGGCCAACGGTCTGTACCTATCGGGTGTGACATTCTCGGAGTGGTACTTCCAACGCACCTTCCAAGACCTTTTCTATCACTACATGTTCTTGCTCCATTTGATTTTGGGGCTGGTGCTGATTTTGCCATTTTTGGCATTCGGATTCTTTCACTGGAAAGCATCCTACAAACGACGCAACCGCAGAGCGGTGCGCATCGGCTATGCACTTTTGATCGCTGGAATCGTCGTGTTGGTCAGCGGGGTGCTGTTGATCAAGTTCGGGACGTTCGAGTTCATGCGAGGGCCCGTCAGCAAACGTGTGGTCTATTGGGCGCACATCATTACGCCACTTGTAGCCATGTGGCTCTACTGGCTCCATCGTTTGGTCGGTACACGCATTCGCTGGGTGATCGCTCAGCGAGTCGGCATCGCAACGGCCTTGGCCGTCGGAGCGATGCTTATTGCTCAGACGCAGGATCCTCGCAAGTGGAACAAGCGAGCACCGACCGATGGACAAAGGTACTTTGAAAACTCTCTGGCCAGCACCCGCGACGGTAACTTTATTCCGCAACGCGCTTTGATGAACGACGAGTACTGCAAGAAGTGCCATCAGGACGTCTACAACGATTGGTTTCATAGCTCGCATCATTTCAGCTCCTTCAACAATCCAGCTTACTTGTATGCCGTGCGAGAAACGCGCAAAGTATCCATGGAGCGAGATGGGAACGTCCATGCCGCCCGTTTCTGCGCGGGTTGCCACGACCCGGTCCCGTTCTTCTCGGGAGCCTTCGACAACCCCCACTACGACGATGTCAACGATCCGACGAGCCAAGCGGGTATTACCTGTACGGTTTGCCACGCGATCACCGAAGTCGAATCGACGCGGGGGAATGCCGACTACATTATCGAGGAGCCTCAGCACTACCCGTTCGCGTACAGCGAAAATTATGTTCTGCAACAAATCAACATGCTTTTGGTCAAAGCCAAACCTGCGTTTCACAAAAGCGAGATGCTCAAGCCGGCACTCAAGTCGGCTGAGTTTTGCAGCACCTGCCACAAAGTTCACTTGCCGGGGAATCTCACCAAGTACAAAGAGTGGGTTCGAGGCCAAAACCATTACGACTCTTATTTGCTAAGCGGTGTTGCAGGGCACGGTGCACGCAGTTTCTACTATCCCGAGAAAGCCCAAACCAATTGCAATGGATGCCACATGCCTTACAAGGAGTCCAACGACTTTGCATCCAAACCCCATCCCGAAACGGGTAAAAACGTCGTGCACAGCCACTATTTCCCCGGTGGTAACACCGCATTGCCATTCTGGCGAGGGGACGATGAGATCATCAGCCAGGCTCAGTCGATCCTCAAGGATTGCGCACGCGTCGATATCTTCGGTGTGCGAAAAGGGGGGACTCTCGAAGGCGAATTGATCGCACCACTAAGACCCGAAGTTCCTGCCCTCAGTGCCGGAGAGGCTTATCTTCTAGAGACGGTGATTCGAACGTTGAAGGTCGGCCACCATCTGACCCAAGGCACCGTGGATTCCAACGAACTGTGGCTTGAGATCCAAGCCAAATCGGGGGATCGGGTCATCGGTATCAGTGGAGGGCGAACCAAGGATGGTGCCGTCGATGAGTGGTCTCACTTCGTCAACAACTTTGTCATCGATAAAAATGGGGATCGCATTGCAAGAAGAAATGCGCAAGACATTTTCATCGCGTTGTACGATCATCAGATTCCCCC
>Ga0315904_10004345_pt1 | contig 20289 bp, 10 predicted proteins | sample LakEriMetagenome_6_FD_203529 | JGI IMG/M metagenome (GOLD analysis project Ga0315904, IMG submission 203529) | Freshwater fungal communities from buoy surface, Lake Erie, Ohio, United States - Buoy 12 MA120 | ecosystem: Environmental > Aquatic > Freshwater > Lake | place: USA: Lake Erie, Ohio...
CATTGTATCCCAGGCTTGACCAGGCAACGCCAGCTACACAGCTAATCCCTCGGGCGGATCGACGAACTCGGGTTCAACAAGTTTCGTGATGACTCCCGATTCATAGCCGCGCCGCAGCAGTTCGCGTACCGCTTGGCGTCCTCGTTGGCCGAAGTCCAAGGTCCAATCGTTGACGTACATTCCCACGAACGTGTCGGCCTTGTCCCGCTCCAGTCCCCGTCCCCACCCCAGAGCATAATCGAGGGCAGACTTGCGATGCTCGAGTCCGTGCGCGATGCTCTGGTAAAGATATCGGTTCACATCGCGGATGACTTCCGCGCCGAGGTCCTTGCGAATTCCGTTGGCTCCCAAGGGCAACGGCAGTCCGGTTTGCTCCATCCACCACTTGCCGAGATCGACGACGAGATGAAGACCTTGGGATCCGTACGTGAGTTGCCCTTCATGAATGACCAACCCCGCATCGATCGCGCGGCCTTGATAGCTTCCTTGTTCGACGATGTCGAGAATCTCGTCGAAGGGAACCACGACGTGCTCAAAATTCTTTTGCCACATTCGGCAGGAAAGGTATGCAGTGGTCAACGTTCCGGGGACCGCGATGGTTTTTCCAGCGAGCGACTCGCGCGTGGCGGGGCCGCGGGTGACGACCATGGGTCCGTAATTGTCCCCCATGCTCGCGCCGCACGAGCAGATCATGTAGCGATCGCTCAAGTACGCGTAGGCGTGCAAACTGAGGGCGGTCAGCTCGAGTTCCCCCTGGAACGCTCGTCGGTTGAGGGTTTCGATGTCGACCAACTCGTGTTCGAAAACATACGGTCCCGTTTCAAAGCAATCCTTTGCCAATCCATAAAACATGAACGCATCGTCCGCGTCAGGGCTGTGCCCCACTCGAATACGGATCGCGCTCTTGGTCGTGGCAGTCATGATAAAAGGGTCCCGAAAACCTGCAAAAAAAAGGAGTAACGGCGGCACGTTGGAGCGTCTCAGTGTACGCCCATTCTCTTGAACCGCAATCGCTGCCGATCCGCAACGATCAGGGGAGAATCGGGAGACGCAACATGCTGGGCTGGCTCGGGTTACGAAGCACATTATGGATCGCTGCCTGGAAATCTCCTTCGTCCGCCTCGAAGATGTTGGGGACGAACTTTTGGGGATTGCGATCGATGAACGGGAACCAGGTGCTCTGCACGTGAATCATGATGCGATGCCCGCGCTGGAACGTGTGGAAAACGTCGTTCAATTCCAACCGGATCCGGGTGGGCTGCTGGGGAGTCATCGGCAGCGGGTTTTCAAAACCCTCCCGAAACCGACCGCGCAGCACGCCGGCCCGCACCAGTTCCTGCCGCCCGCTGAGAGCATTCTCAGCCGGTTCGCCACGACGTCGCCCGGCGACAGGGGTGCCTGGGAACTCGTCGATGATTTTGACGATCCAGTCGGCATCGGTCTGGGTGGAAGTGACCCAAAGCTCGACGGGAATCGGACCGGCCACCGTGACCGGTTCGGAGATGACATCGCTTCGATAGACCAGGACGTCGGGCCTCCACGAAGCGAATCGCTGGTCTTCGGTAACGTAGTTGCGAGCCCAATCGCTGGTGATCTCCGTCGTGTAGGGGACCGGTTTGCGAGGGTCGCTGGGGAAGGAGTCTGATCCTTCGCCGATCGATTCTTTGGCAGTGGTCAGTTTGCTGTCGGCGGCGAGAAAGTACGGTGTAGGACGGACGTTGGCCGGAGGCCAAGTATCGAATTGTCTCCATCGGTCCGAGCCGGTGTCGAACACGGTGGCCTCAGGTGGCAACGGTGCGCCCGTGCCGCGGAGATGCGATTCGAAAAAGGGGAGCAGCACTTGTTGCTGGTACCAGGTCGACGTCGCGAACCCGAACTCGGCTTGGCCGAGCCGCTTGCCTTCGTCCCCGGCCCATTGACCGTGATACCATGGCCCCATGACGAGGCTGTTGCGTATGCCAGGGTTTTGTTTCTCGATGGTTGCATAGGTTGCGAGCGGGCCGTAAAGGTCCTCGGTGTCGTACCATCCTCCGACGGTCAGCACCGATGCTTGGATCCCTTTCAAGTGAGGAAGGATGTTGCGGGCCTGCCAAAAGGAGTCGTAATTGGGATGGGCCTCGAGATCGTTCCAAAAACCGATCTCGTCCTTGAAGTACTTCTTGTCGACTTGCTTGAGGGGACCGAGATCGAGAAAGAATTGGTATCCATCGCGTGTCGGAATTTCGACCGAGGGTGGCGAATCGGTCGTCGGTTGGGGGCGTGCCTTGCCAAAAGACGCAAAAAAATTGAACGCCATCGGGAGGACAAACGCTCCATTGCGATGGAAGTCGTCGAAGAACCAGTCGGCGATCGGGGCTTGGGGGGAGACGGCGACGAGGGCGGGATGGGAATCGATCGCCCCGGCGGAGGTGTAGAAGCCGGGGTAGGAGATTCCCCATTGGCCTACCCGTCCATTGTGGCGAGGCACGTTCTTGATGATCCAGTCGATCGTATCGTAGGTATCGCTGCTTTCATCGATTTGGTCGTTTCGGTTCTTGTTGCGAATGTGCGGACGCATGTTCACAAACTCCCCTTGGCTCATGTAGCGGCCGCGCACATCCTGCATGACGAAGATGTACTTGTTCCGCTCGAAATCGGCGCAGGGACCCAAGCGACCTGGATAAGCGTTCAGGCCGTACGGACCGACACTGTACGGGGTCCGAAACAGCATCACCGGATACTTCTTGGCGGGATCCAGATCGTTGGGGGTATAGATTGCGGTGAACAGCTCGACGCCATCCCGCATGCGGATGCGGAGCTCGTCCTTGGTGTAGTTGGCGCGGATGAAGTCCGCCCGCTCGTCGGACTGCCCCAGGCTGATATTTCCCAGAAAAAAAAGGGCTACCAAACTGGAAAGGGTAGCGAAAGCATCGGTCGAACGCCGCATCGTTGGTGTCTCCTCGTTAGGTTTGCGGATCGCTTGCAGTGTACACCAAGGATCCGGTCGGTTAACTTCTGGATCCAGAAATTGCTTAGTTCCATGTGCGGGCTTTGATGAAATCTCGACCACCCAGGGCCAAACGGACCCTCGCCGACTTCATTCGCGGCACCCCGGTGCCTGCCGATGAGCCAATCGATGCCGAGACCTTCGATCTGGCGAGCGCTGAATCCCTCCTCCGAATGGCCAGCGACCAATTGGCCAGCGACCAATTGCCCAGCGACGGGGAACTCGCGCAACCCGAGCCGGTCCGCAAGCCTCGAAAGCGTCGAGCGGATCCCGAGTTGCCGACGGAAACCGAAGCCCCGGTGGAACCGAGTCCCGCCCCGGCGCTGCTCGAAGCGATCGGCGGTCTCGCGGAATTCCAGCGCGCTGCTCGGGCTTGGCAGGATCGGCAGACGATTTGTTGGGAAGGGGCATGGCTCGGAGCGGTCGCACCGCTCGCCTCGGCAACGGTTCGTTTCCTCAAGCAACCGTTGCTGATCGTCGTCGCTCATCATCAAGATGCCGAGACCGTTGCTCGCGACCTCGAATTTTTTCTCGAACATGACTGCGATGTCTTTCCACCCGCATCGGACGACGCGGAGGTGGACTCGCTCCAACAGCAGGAAGTGATCCAGCGGCTGCAGGTTCTGGCGCACTTGACCGAGTTTCGCAACCGCGCATCGACTCGCTTGCCAGTGATCGTCACCACCCTCCCTGCGCTGATGCATCCGGTGCCGAGCCCCGAGCAAATGCTGCGCGACCGCAGAATCATCGAAGTGGGCAAGCGAACCGATCTGGCGGAACTCAAGGCATGGCTGGCATCGGCCGGATACCGGACCACGACGAGTGTGAAGCTGCCGGGCGAATTCACCGCGCGCGGCGGGATCCTCGATGTCTACCCTCCCGACGCATCGGAGCCTCGGCGCATCGAGTGGTTCGACGACGAAGTCGAATCGATCCGCACCTTCGACAGCGTGACGCAGCGATCGATCGATCGGCTGGAACGGATCGATCTGCTCGCGGCCAACGAGGCCACGCGCGAGGAGGCGTCGCTGATCGACCATTTGCCTGAGTCCACCATGGTCCTGGTCAGCGAACCGATCGCGGCGCTGCATCAAGCCGAAGCGTTTCGAGCGCGCGTCCCGTTCCCCGAACGATTCCTCGATCCGATCTCGATGTATCAGCGTTTGGAGACCTACCCGATCGCCCAGATCACGCAGTTGGCTGTGGACGGGTACTCGGGCGAGTTGATTCGACTCCCGATCGGGAACGTCGAACGGATCGGAGGGGAACTGGAAACGATCCCGCGCGATATCGACCAGGCGCTCGGGGACTCCCGCAATGCAGCCATCGTCTGCATCAACGACGGGGAGTTGGCCCGCATGCAGGAGATTGTCAAGTCGAGCGAGTCTTATGGGTCGGGCCGGTTGAGACTCCTGGTCGGCCTTCTGAGCTGCGGGTTTGAAATCCCCGACGGGGCGTTGATTCTGACGGTCAACCAATTGCTGCGACGCACGATGCTCAAGCGCTCGAGCAAGAAACATGCATCGCGCGCCATCGATAGTTTTCTCGATCTCCGCGAAGGGGATTTGGTGGTCCACCTCTCCCACGGGATCGGAATCTATCTCGGACTGGAGATGATTGAAAAGGAAGGGCAACGCTTCGAGCATCTGGTCCTCGAATTCGACGGCGGAACCAAACTGTACGTCCCGACGACCAAGATCGATCTGGTGCAGCGCTATGTCGGCGGAACCAAGACGCGGCCGAAGCTCGCCAAGATCGGCGGCCAGATGTGGGTCAAGCAAAAGCGGGCGGCTGAATCCGCCGTTGCAGACATGGCGGCGGATCTTCTCGAACTCCAGGCCCAGCGCCGAGGCCAACGCGGCATCGCGTTCCAAGCCGACTCGGTCTGGCAACAGCAGTTCGAGACTTCGTTCCCCTACGAAGAGACCCCGGATCAGTTGACCGCCATCGAAGCCACCAAACGGGACATGACCACCGCGCGCCCCATGGAACGGCTGATCTGCGGCGATGTCGGTTTCGGCAAAACCGAAGTCGCCATGCGAGCCGCGTTCAAGGCGGTCGAGAGCGGCTACCAAGTCGGCGTCCTCGTGCCGACCACCGTGCTGGCCGAGCAGCATTACAAGACCTTTCGGCAACGCATGGCAGAGTTTCCGTTTGAGATCGCGAAACTGAGCCGTTTTGAGTCCGCTGCGGAACAGAAAGAAACCATTCGACGAATCGCCAGCGGCAAAGTCGATATCGTCATCGGCACGCATCGCATCGCCTCCAGCGACGTTCGATTCTTCAATCTCGGGCTTCTGATCATCGACGAGGAGCAAAAGTTTGGGGTCGAACTCAAGGAACGCATCAAGCGCGCTGCCGCCCAGGTCGATGTGCTGACCCTGTCGGCAACACCCATCCCGCGAACGTTGCATATGTCGCTGGTCGGAATCCGAGACATATCCAATTTGGTTACTCCTCCCGAGGAACGCATGGCGGTCGAAACCCGCGTCGTGCGCTGGAATGAAGCCTTGATCCGGAACGCCATCCTCCGCGAATTGAATCGGGACGGCCAAATCTTTTTCGTTCACAATCGGATCGAAGACATGCACGCGGTCGCCGCGCGCCTGCAGCGCATCGCGCCCGAGGCGCGCATCGTGATCGGCCATGGCCAGATGGCCGAGGATGGACTCGAACAGGTCATGCTCGATTTCATCGAACATCGGGCCGATATCCTGCTGTCGACCACCATCATCGAAAGCGGACTCGATATCCCGAATGCCAATACAATCTTTATCGACGAAGCGGATCGCTACGGGTTGTCGGAACTGCACCAACTGCGAGGCCGGGTCGGCCGATATCGGAATCAAGCCCACTGCTATCTGCTGGTCGACCGACACAAGCACCTCAACCCCGACGCTGCGCGTCGATTGCACGCCATCGAGGAATTCTCGCAACTCGGCGCCGGCTTTGGCATCGCCATGCGCGACCTCGAGATCCGAGGTGCAGGGAATCTGCTCGGCACCCAGCAGAGCGGACATATCGCCGCCGTCGGATACGAACTGTACTGCCAACTGCTCGAAAGCGCCGTGCGGCAACTGACCCACCAACCACCGAAGCTGAGCCTCGACGTCGAGATCCATCTCCCGATCGAAGCCTATCTGCCCGCCGAGTATGTCTTCGATATGCGGCAAAAAATCGACCTGTACCGTCGCATCAGCCGTTTGCAGGATGTTCAAGCGGTCGCGGATATGCGTCAGGAATTGCTCGATCGCTTTGGCGAATTGCCCCAGGCCGCCGATCGACTGCTCGAGTTGGCCGAATTGAAAATGGATGCCGCCCTGTGGTCCGTGCGTGTGATCGGCATCGAGGAGCATTGCCTGTCGTTCACTTACACCGACGCGCGCCGCATCCAACAATTGGCCGAACGCCATCGGGGCAAGCTGCGGGTGATCGATTCCCAACATGCGTTCTGGCCCCTGTGGGACTCCAGCCCCGCATCGGCCCCCTCCGATGCCGAACGCTCGAAGAGATTTGCCAAGCTCGATTTGCTAGCCATCTTGCGAAAGATCTTGCGTTACGAGGGCTAAATCCCGTATAGCCCATTGCTGCGTGTGCGCTGCGCGAGGCAACGGTTGCTTGGCGTGATGGTTCGGTTTTCAGGGTGGATCCTCTGGCTATGAAGTTCCCCTCGTTCGCATGTGTTTTTCTTGGCATGACTCTCGCAACCACCAATGCGATGGGTCAGGAGCAGGAACCGGTCCGAGTCGCGAATCTTGCTGCGAGGACCGCAGGAGAACGATTCGAAGCGGGGCAGATGATTGCGGTGGTCGGAACCGAACCGGTCTTGGTCGGCGATCTGCTGAGCCCCACCAAGGTTCCCGAGGACGCGCTGGCGGATCGAGAGTTCGAGATGCGATTGCGCAAGGAACTCGCCGGTTCGGTCGCCAAGAAATGCTTGGCTCAGCACTTTCTCAGCTTGCAAACCTCAGGCAAACCGAAAAAGGAGCGGGACGAAATCCGCTCCAAGATGATGGCCAAAACGGCGGAGATCTTCCGGAATCAAGTCATGCCCGGCCAGATGAAGCAGTTCAAGTGCGAGTCCGAGTTGGAATTCATCGAGCTGGTGGAATCGCAAGGTTCGAGCCTGCCCACGTTGATGCGCAGCTTTACCGAGTCGGCTTGGGCCGAACAAGCGATCCGAGAAGGGACCAAAGAAAAGTACGACGCGCAGTTGTACGAGCTGCAGGATTACTACGACCAAAATACTGACCAGTGGGAGCGAGCCCAACGCGCACGGTTCCGAGTCCTCTACGCACCGTTCAAAGCCTTTGAGAACGATCGCCAAGCGGCTTACAACGCGATCGTCGAGATGGGGAACCAAGTCTATCTGGGTGGGGCGCCGTTCGAAACGGTTGCCAAGCAATCCTCAAGGGGCTTGAATGCAGATGAAGGAGGAGTCTTCGACTGGATCTCGCCTGGGGCGCTCAAGAGCAAAGTGGTCGAGGACGCGGTGTTCTCGATCGAACTCCGGGCACTGAGTCAGATTCTCGAGGATGCCGACGGGTTCTACATCATCGAGGTGCTCGAGCGCGAGCCCCCGCGGACCGTCAGCTTCGCGGAAGCCCAAGCGGACATTCGGACCAAGCTCATCGAAGATAAAAAGGAGCGGGAGCGCAAGGAGTTCGTCAAATCGGTGATCGACAAAACTCCGATTTGGACCCGCTGGCCGCAGGATATCCCCGGCTCGCGGGATATCGCAGAGATCCAGTAGTTCGATCCCAATCGCCCACCGCATCCCTTCGAATGCATGCAAAACTTACGCTTCGGCTTGCAAGGGTGCCGGAGTTCTGATTTTCGGCTTTCTGGCGTACTCGTACTCGTACTCGACCGAACCTGACGGGCGCGGGTGGTCGCCCATCATTTTTGGGAATCTGCGTCGAGTCTGCCGTGCAGGATGGAGGGATTGAATTCTAGGTACCGTTTATTTCGATCCTACAGAGGCCGAAATGGTTTCGTTCTATCGAAGGATCATGTTATGAAACGCGGACTTCCCTCTTTGGTTCTCCTGGTGCTATCGATTCTCGGATCGACAGGCTGCCTGCATCGTCACGCTGGGCATTGCAACACGTGCAATGGTCCCATCGGATGCCGCCCATGCGGCATAGGCTGGCAACGTGGTGGAACCGATTACGGGGCGCACTTGTCCCACAGCCAATACCGTCAAGACAATCAAGTCGGATCGGGTGTGCCTGCGGCGACCGTTGGGTATCCGTACTACACGACGCGTGGTCCCCGCGACTTCTTGGTCAACAATCCACCGAGCATCGGTCGCTAATCGCGCGGCAAACGGGGCGTAAGAGTTACCGTTGCTTACGCTTCGGGTTGTGATTGCGCATGGCTCGAACGCCGCCTTAGCGGTGTACGAGGGCCTTGAACTCGGTCATCAGTTTCTTGGTGATCGGTCCAACTTTGCCATCCCCGATGGGTCGACCATCGATGGAGATGACGGGAATGACTTCGGCGGCACTGCCGGTGAGGAAGCATTCGTCCGCGACGAGAAGATCGTGGCGGGTCAGTGACAATTCATGGGCAGGGATATCGAGGGATCGGGCGAGTCCGAGCACGGCGTTTCGGGTGATTCCTTCGAGGATGCCTGCGTCTTTGGGTGGCGTGAGCAGCTGCTCGCGTTTGACGATGAAGATGTTGTCGCCCGTGCATTCGGCGACTTCGCCTTTGTGGTTCAGCATCAACGCCTCGACGCAACCGGCTTGTTGGCCTTCGATTTTGGCCATGATGTTGTTCAAGTAGTTGAGGGACTTGATCCGCGGGCTCAGGGCGGCCGGGTGATTGCGAATGGTGGACGCGGTGATGATCTTGAGACCGCTCTCGTAGTATTCGGCAGGGTACAGGGCGATGTGGTCCGCGATGATGATGACTTGCGGATTCGAGGTTCGGTTGGGGTCGAGTCCGAGGGAGCCGGCGCCGCGGGTCACCACCAGGCGGATGTAGGCGTCGTTCAGGTTGTTTCGGCGGAGGGTTTCCATGACATCCGCTTCCATTTGCTCTTTGGAGATCGGGATCTGCAGGCAGATCGCGCGGGCCGATTCGTAGAGCCGGTCCATGTGTTCGCGGAGTCGGAACACTTTGCCGGAGTAGCTCCGCATCCCTTCGAAAATTCCATCGCCGTAGAGGAGCCCGTGATCGTAGACACTGATCTTGGCGTTTTCCTTGTCGTAGTAGGTCCCGTTGATATAAATCTGCAGTGACATGGTGGAATTCCTGGGAAATGGAGAGTCGGCCCAATGGGCGTCCTAAGGGTAACATATGGCAGGAAATCGCCATAGTCGCACCGGCCTCGTTGGATAGCGGTTTTGTGGCTATCATGGTTTTCACCGACGTCCCAGATTTTCCCGCAAAGCCCTTGAACTGCACTTCCATGACCGACGATTCTTCCCCTGAGAACACCCGCCCGTTTTACCGTCGCGTCATCTTGAAATTGAGCGGTGAAAGCTTGTCCCACGCAGGAGAGCGAGGGATCAGCATGGATGAGGTCTCGGCGATCGCGCGTCAGATCAAAAACGCGCACTCGCTGGGGTGCCAACTGGCCGTGGTCGTCGGTGGCGGGAACATCCTTCGCGGAGCCCAGTTCAAAGGCTCCAGCGGCGAGATGATCCAGGAAGCGACCGCGCACTACATGGGGATGTTGGCGACGGTCATCAATGCGCTTGCCCTTCAAGATGCGCTCGAGGCGATCGGTTCCAACACCCGCGTCATGTCCGCCATCAAGATGGATGGCGTCGCCGAACCGTTCATTCGTCGACGCGCGATTCGGCACCTGGAGAAAGGACGCATCGTCATCCTGGCGGCGGGGACCGGTGCTCCGTTTGTCACTACCGACACCTGCGCAGCCAACCGCGGATTGGAACTCGATGCCGATATCGTGCTCAAAGCCACCCGCGTCGACGGAGTCTACAGCGACGACCCGGAAAAGAATCCGCACGCGATCCTGTATCGCGAACTGGACTACGACACCGTCATCGAAAAAAATCTCAAAGTCATGGACTCGACCGCGATCGCCCAGTGCCGAACGCACAAGCTTCCGATCTTGGTCTTCAACTTCAAGAAAGACGGCAACATCGTTAAAGCGGTCAGCGGTCTCAAGGTCGGAACGCGGATCAGTCCGCGTTCGGAATCCGGCGAACAGATCCTGATCAATGCAACATGATCTCACACTCTACCCATAATCCTCTCGGAGAACAGATATGAACGTCGATGAAATCCTGCTCGATGCGGAAGAACGCATGGACAAAGCGCTCAGCCATTTGAAAACCAATTTGGCTGGCATTCGAACCGGTCGGGCTGCCCCGGGCTTGCTCGATTCGGTGCGAGTCACCGCCTACGGATCCCAAACCCCGCTCAAGCAACTGGCTAGCGTCGGGGCTCCCGAGCCCCAGCAGTTGGTCATTCGCCCGTTCGATACCAGCATCATCAAGGACATCGAGAAGGCGATCGTGGCGAGCGAGTTGGGACTCAATCCGCAGAACGATGGGCGGATCATCCGAATCAATATTCCCCCACTCAGCGCCGACACTCGCAAGAAGTTGGTCGCACGGATCAAGGACTTGGCGGAGGAAGCTCGCATCTCGATTCGCAACGTCCGCCGCGATGCGAACAAAGCCCTGGAGACCTCGGAAAAAGAAAAGATCATCAGCGAGGACGATCGGGACAAGGCCAAGGACGATGTCCAGGAACTGACCAAGAAATTCGAAGAGTCGGTCGGAGAACTTGCCAAGAGCCGCGAAACGGACGTCATGGAGCAATAGAGCCCTCATCGCTCCGTGCCTTGCTCATCGGCTATCTCATTCCAGGCTTTCAGCCCGAAATCCATGGCGACGGCGAACACGAACCGGACAACGTCGCTATCCCAATAAAACACCAGTAAATCATCCAACAGGCCCAGTAGGATTCGAACCTACGACCTACGGATTAGAAATCCGTTGCTCTATCCAACTGAGCTATGAGCCCTCGACCGAAGAGCCCATTCTACACGCTGAGGGTCGGGGAGAACAACTGTTTCTGAAACCGTCGACCGGTTTCGCCGGATGAAGGAGCTTGCTCACCTCGCCATGGTTCGCAGGCGGAAAAAATCTTTTCTTGGCGAACGTGTGACCAAACGTGTCCGCGGCTTGGCCTACGGTAGCGATTCGAAATAGTTTTGAACGTCGAACTCGCACTGGGAGAACATCATGCGGATTGCTACTTGGAACCTTCGCTTCAACCACGCCGCCTCGCAATGGCCGGGGCTATGGAATCGCCTCGGGCTCGATTTGCTCTTCCTCCAGGAATCCGAACGGCCTGAACCGGGCCACGCTTGCCACTGGGAAAGCGTCCCGGGCAACCCGTGGGGGAGCGCGATTGTTCTGCGTTCGGGTCGCATTGAACCGGTGCCCGTCCCCAATTACGAAGGTTGGGTCGTGGGGGGCGAAGCGATCGATAGCGGCCTTCCCACCGGCGGCAAGCGGTTGTTCGTCTTCAGCCTGCACTCTCCATCCCCCTCCAAGGCAGTCGCCCGAAAGTCGTACATCAAGGAAGTCGACACGGTGATCTCGCATGTCCAAGGCGTGGTCCCACCTGGCAGCGAGATCTTGATCGGCGGCGATTTCAACTTCACGATCGGCGAACGCCAGCTCGGGGAGTTTCAGGAAACAACCAGCGCCGAACGGGAAGTGATCCAGCGCATGGCCGAACTTGGTTTGTCCTCCTGTTGGTCGATGAGTCATCCCGACCTGCCGCTGGAGCAGACGCTACGCTGGATGAGCGACCCCGCCCCGCACAAAGGGACCCCCTTCCACTGCGACGGCATCTTTGTCCCGCATCGTTGGAAGGAGCGAACGTCGTGCGAGGTCTTTACCAGCGCCTGCTACCGCATCAGCGACCACAACCCTGTCGTCGCCTGGATCGATGAGTGAAAACCTTCGTGCGGGCATTCGAAAACGTCTTTGCATCCGAACCCCTAAGGCTCGCGATTCATCGCAACGTTAAGTTCTTAACCGTATCCTGGGACACAAGTTTTCAAGTAGGATTGAGAGACGAAGACCTCCAACCCGTGATCACCCTCCGTCACTGCCCATGACCGCATCCAGTATCTCTCTGCCGGTAGAGCTTGACCGCTTTCGCGCCAAGTTGCTCGATTTGAGCCTTCGGAACCCACTCCTGAACTACCGGATCAGTAAACGCAAAACCGTTCAAATCGTCGATGAGATTCCCGACGAAATCTACCGCCGACTCGTCGAGCTGGAGAAACCGATGACCCTCGCGCCCGATCCTAGCTTGGATCAGGTCGTGGAGTCGGATCAGGTCATGGGTTCGCAGATGCCATTACCAGGCTTGATCGTCGACGACACGGAAGCCTCGGCCGCCAGCGAGCGTGCGACGTCGAGAACCAGGGAGCGTTCCAAACGCCGATACACCGACAATCAGTTGCAAACAAACCTGGGAACACTCCCGTTCCAATCGATTGCGCGCGGATTGGCTCGGGACGCAAAAACATCCATCGAGGAAACGGGGATCAATTACTTGCATCTGGCGATGGGTTTTCTTCGCTGGCATGAAAATGAGAACAACGACAGCGACCTGCGCATGGCTCCGCTGTTATTGATTCCTATCTCCATCCAATCCACGCTCAGCCCAACGGGTGGTCAGGAATTCCACGTTGCATGGAACCAGGACGATGTGCAGACCAATGCGAGTCTCAAAAAGAAACTGCAAACCGATTTCGCAATCCCGCTCCCGGATTTCGAAGAGGAGCAAGCGCCGTCGGATTATTTCGCCAAAGTAGCCATCGCAATTCAATCCAAGAGTCGGTGGCGGATCGATGAGCAAATGCTCCTCGGTTTCTTTTCATTCCATAAGCTCTCGATGTACATGGACATCGATCCCACCCATTGGAAAGAAAGCCCCGCGCTGGGGGAATCTTCTCTCGCCAATCAACTCGTGACAGGTCGCCGGGAGGTCGCAGGTTCAGGCCTTTACTCGCCGGATTACGAAGTCGACGAGCACGATGTGGCGATGAAGATAACGCTCCCATTGGACGCGGACAGTTCCCAGCAGTCGGCCATCGCCGATATCGCGCAAGGGAAAAGCCTGGTCATCGAGGGTCCGCCGGGAACGGGCAAATCGCAAACGATTGCCAACTCGATCGCCAACGCTATCGAGCGGGGCAAAAGGGTTCTGTTTGTTGCAGAAAAAATGGCGGCCTTGGAGGTTGTTTTCAAACGGCTGGCACAAGCAGGACTCGCCGACTTCTGTTTGGAGTTGCACGGCCATGCGGTTGCCCCCAAGAAAGTCATGGAGTCCCTCGGCGCCCGGCTTGGCCACGAACGCAAGGATCCAGTTCAAAAGGAGGATGCCCAACGTCGCCTAGCGGAATGTCGGGAAAAGCTTCGCGCTTACCTTCGCGCATCGTCGACACCTGTCGGACCGTACCAGGAACCCCTCTATGCGTTGTTTTGGCGGATCGTCAAACTGCGACAGGACGGCGTCCCGGTGCGACGGGATATCGCATGCAACCTCGATCTCTCGCTTGAGGCTTTTGAGGATGCATGCGAAGCGTTGAACGCATTCTCCAAGCAATCCGAGACCTATCAGCAGCCGACCCAAAGTGCATGGTGGGGATACTTTCCGAGGGATCTGGCTCCGACCGAGGCGACTCGCATCCTGGAGGAAATCGAACGGCTTGCTGAGCCCGCGCAATCGTTCGCTCGCGCGGTATCGGATTTGCAACCCCTCTTCGACAACGATGTGCAGCGCGTCCAAAGATTTCTTACAGGCAAAGACCAATCCGCCCTTGATCTGCTCGCGCAGCAAGCACCGGATCAACCCATCGTACCGTTCGCAACCTTGTCAAATGCGAGTACACGACAGCCTATCGAGCGGCTCGAAAAAGCAGTTCGAACTCAAACCACCGCGCGCCAACTTTTGGATGCTCAACTCGTCGATGGGTCGCGCGACGTGCCGACCCTCCTGGCAAGTCTCAACCAAGCCACGCTTCAGCAATGGGGCCGTTGGGCCCCAGGGATGAATCTCGATTCGTTGCGGGGACTTCACTCATGGATCGACCAGACCCGCTCGCTTCTCGATGTCCATCGGCATCGGCTCGAAGCGTGGCAGAAGCTCGGTATGCGGGATCTGAGCCGCATTCAAGATCTCGAAAAGGCGATCCTGATCGCCCATCTATTCCAACACTCCGCGGTCGCCGAACAGGAGAGCATCGGAGCGGATTGGTTTTTGGACACGACCCGAACGGTTCTCGGTCGAATCAAAACGCAACACGAGTCCCTTGCAAAGCGAAAAGAAGAAATCAGCAAGGTCTTCCACTTGGCATCGGTGCCGGATCGCAAAGTCCTCTTGGAATTGATCCGCCAGTTGCGAGCCAGTGGCGGTTCCTGGTTCGCGTGGCTCAACCGCGATTATCGACGCGCCACCAAGGAGCTAAAAGGATTTTCGAAGTTTCCCTCCGGGTATTCCTTTGCCAAGCGAATGCAGGCCTTGGAGTCGCTCGAGAGTTTCGATAAGGACTGCCAAGCATTCGAAACCGAATCTTCGTCTCGTCGAATCCTGGGGGATCTTTTCCGGGGCCTCGACACGGACTGGGAGCGGATCAAGACCTTTCTCGACTGGGTAGCGACTGCGAAGAAGATGGGATTGGATCATTCGAAAGTCAACGCTCTGTTGAAGCTCCGTTCCGAGCTTGTTCTAGGCTCAGGGATCTCGAATCTGAAGCTCGACTTCCAGCAGTTTTCCGGACAGTTGGCTTCCGAACAAGCCAAGGTCGCTGGCTTGGACCCAAAGACGGCGACGGGGCTGCGCATCCAGGATATCGAAGCGGTCCTCGCATCGGTGACGTCGGTCGTGGAGCAATCCCTGGCCTTTGCCGAGCAATTCAAAGACCGCGCCCATGCAACGATCCGATCGATGCTGGTTGTATATCAGACAGCGCAGTCCTACGACGCTGCAAAGTCAGAGGTGGAGGAGTTGTGCGCGAGCCAGAGTGCAGAGGTTCAAATCGCGGCGGAGTTTTTGTGCGAGCAAGGTGGCAGCTTTGCCGCGGTGTTCGATTGGCTCGATCGGTTTCGATCCCAGACCCAGGACCTTGAGTTGGCGAGCGCGCTCGATCGCTTTGGCGCTCGCGCAGTATCCGATAAACTCGCAGCCTTGTATCGGACCGTAGGTAACTCGTTGCAGCGATGGACCGAGATACGTCAGGCGGTCGTCGGAACGGCCGAATGTCAGGAAGCATGGCTCGCCGCGAGCGACCAGGGGGCTCCTCGAATCGACCTGGCCGAGATACTCCAACGGATCCACAGCGAGCGATCACGCCTTCCGGCCTGGCTTGCATTTTGTCGAACGTACGAACGCTGTCGTCGTGCGCGGGTCGAAGCGTTTGCCATGGCCGCTGCCAGGGATGAGATTCCGGAGTCGCAGTTGTGCGACTGCTTCCGATTGAGCCTCTTCCATCAAATCGCGGAACGGGAGTTGGGCCAAAACGCGATCGGGTTTCACTTTACCGCGAAGGAAATCGAAGACATCCGCGTGAACTTCCAACGGTTGGACCGCCAATCGATGTCCTCCAAATCGATCGAAATCGATCGCGTCGCCCGGCAGCGGCATGTGCCGGAAGGGAACGGCAAAGGACGGGTCTCCGAGTTCACCGAACTGGCGCTGATCCGGCATGAGATTGGCAAGAAAACACGGCACTGCAAAATCCGGGATTTGATGTCGCGTGCGGGGAACGCCATGCAGGCCCTCAAGCCGTGCTTCTTGATGAGTCCGCTGTCCCTGGCTCGCTATGTTCCAAACAATGCTTTGGAGTTTGATCTAGTGATCATGGACGAAGCATCGCAAATCAAACCCGAGGACGCCATGGGCGCGATCCTTCGCGCTCGCCAGTTGGTCGTCGTCGGGGATCCCAAACAGCTCCCGCCGACGAGCTTCTTCGATCAAAACGAGGAGGACATCGAAGACGAAGAGGCGACCCAATTCGATAATGCAGAATCGGTTTTGGAGGTCGCTCAGCGATCCTTCCAGCCCTATCGGCGATTGCGATGGCACTATCGCAGCCAGCATGAAAGTCTCATTCAGTTCTCAAATCGCAGCTTCTACGACGAAGACCTCGTCGTTTTTCCATCACCCAAGGGGAGGATGGCTGGCTACGGTATTACCGCGACCTATGTCGAGGGTGCGACGTGTGTCAAAGGAGAGAATGTTCGAGAGGCGGAAACCGTCGTGGCGAAGATTGTCGAGCATGCGAGAAATCGCCCCGAGGAATCATTAGGGGTCGCAGCCTTCAATCGAAAGCAAGCGGAGTTGATCGAAGGGCTTCTCGACAAGGCATGCGATCAAGATGCCGATTTAGCGCGGTTGATCGCTCAAATGCGCGAGGGAGATGACGGGCTGTTCATCAAGAATCTGGAGACCATCCAAGGAGATGAACGGGATGTGATTTTCGTCTCCTATACCTACGGGCCGGACCCCGTGAGCGGCAGGGTGTTTCAGCGATTCGGGCCGATCAATTCCGATCTGGGTTGGAGGCGGTTGAACGTGATGGTCACTCGCTCCCGCAAGCGGATGGAGATCGTTTCGTCGCTGCATCCGTCGGATATTCAGTACGGACCCGACAAGAGTCGCGGAGTGAATGCGTATCACGATTTTCTCGAATTCGCATTTTCGGGGACCCTGCGCGAGGCGGGATCGGAGTCGGGACGAGAGCCAGGTTCTCCGTTCGAGGTGTCCGTTGCACGCGTCGTGGAGTCGCTGGGGCTCGAACCAGTCTTTCAAGTGGGGGTGGCGGGATTCTTCATCGATATCGGAGTTCGGCGACGCGAGGGGAGTCGCGAGTTTCTGCTCGGGATCGAATGCGACGGGGCAAGCTACCACTCCTCGAAATCGGCGCGCGACCGCGATCGATTGCGAGAAGAGATCATCACCGCCCGCGGCTGGAAAATTCATCGCATCTGGTCCACCGAGTGGTTCCTGAACCAACAGGTCGAAGAAGAGCGGCTTCAGAAGGTGCTTAGGTCGCTCGGTTGATGCCGGCAAGCGACGTCTGCACCGATGGGAATCATCGTCGGCTTGGGATATCATGATCTCAGAACGTTCGCTCGTTCTCATGCCTTTGCAAACGAAACTCCCTCCCGGAAAAGGCCAGCATGACTTCACTACGCAAGCTCTCATCGTCCCCGTCCGTCCGAAACGGTTGGGGGTTTCTCCTTGTCGCGGTGTTCCTCGCACCAGTCTCGCGCGGCGACGAAACGATTCCGTTGTGGAGCGATGGCGCTCCCGGCGCCTTGGGCAAAGAAGCGAAAGACATCCCAACGTTGACGGTTTCGACGTTGGAGTCGTCCGCGCCGACCGGGGTATTGATCGTTTGCCCGGGTGGAGGATACGGCGGACTGGCGATCGATCACGAGGGACACCAGATCGTTGCATGGGCCAAGTCGATGGGACTGGCGGCCGCCCTCTGCGAATACCGTCATCGCGGACGAGGTTACGGGCATCCGGCACCGCTCCAGGATGCCCAGCGCGCTGTGCGATTGGTCCGAGCCAACGCAGGCAAATGGAATATCGATCCCAAACGGGTCGGCATCATTGGCTTCTCCGCTGGTGGGCACTTGGTCTCCACGGTGATAACTCGATTCGATAGCGGGGACCCCAACGCGTCAGATCCGATCGCTCGATGCAGTTCGCGGCCTGATTTTGCAATCCTATGCTATCCAGTGATCTCGATGGGAAGCTCATTCACGCACCGAGGCAGCGAAGTCAACCTTCTCGGCAAAGACGTGACGCGGGAGCAATTGCTTGAGTTCGCCAGCGAACGCAACGTACGCGAAGACACGCCACCAACATTTGTGTTCCATACCCTCGAAGACAAAGCGGTCCCCCCCGAAAATGGATTGGTCTTCTATCAAGCGATGGTTGCCAAAAAAGTTCCCGGCGAACTCCACATCTACCAGAACGGGGTGCATGGTGTGGGACTGGCTCGCAACATTCCCGGCACCTCTGATTGGCCCGCTACATGCCAACGCTGGCTCGAAAACCTCGGCATGATCTCGAATCCATAGCAAACAAGTCTGCATGCCTCATGACCATCCCAACCCGAAACGTCCGTGAGGGATGGACTACCCAACCTCGACTACTTCGCGGGGAACTGTAGCCGAATATCTTTGGAACCCGCAGTAACGTTCTGGGAGACCTCGCCTACGGCGTTCGCGTCATACTGGCCAGGTGCAGCAGCCGACATATCGACCGCTTGAACCCGGTATTCCCCTTGCGGCAGGTACGAAAATCGGAACGAACCGTCCACATTGCACTGGGTCCATTGCAAGGGGTTTGTACTCGGAGTTGTAGGCCACAGATAAACCCATCTCTTGGAAACGGGATTCCCCTCTGCATTCATCAGCTTTCCCGAGATCGATTCCTCTCCCAAACGCACAACGACCTGATCGCCGCGATTTGGATCAAAGGTAATCGGATAGAAGGCCACTGCTTGACCATCGATCGCGATGACTTGAACCGTCGCGTAACCGAACGGATTCAATCCAATTTCTATACTTCCTTCGACATCGGTGGTATACGTCTGAGCGAACGATGCCGGGGCCGGAGGAACACTCTGCGAAACAGTAAACTGAACTCGGGGTTTGTCGCGTGCCGTCGATTCCACGAGCAAACGGGCAGGGGAGTTGCGATTCAATTGAACCCTCAAAGGCGTCTCACGCTGACGATAGCTGGAATCCAACGCAATCATCAACGAACCTGACCAACCCCATGGCGAATCCTCGTCACCGGGGATCGCAGCACTGAGAGCCAAATGGGTATGTTCTCCATCCCTCACACTCACGTTCCATACATTCTCCCTTCCGTTCTCAACCACCAGCGGAGACATCGCCATGCGATTGGTTCCGAAGTTGATAAGGCTCATCACCGACAATTGACCGCCAGCCATCGGCACGCCGGAACCATCGACCAATTCAATTGGCAATCGAATCGTGAACTGATCCTTAAGTTCCGCAAAGCGAAACAGGCTACCTGAGATCGTATCGGTCAACGCTGCGACCGTCACCGAACTCCCCGAGGAATAGTTATTGAGCAACATCTTTCCCTTTCCCGGGCAGGTGATGACCCAATAATCATCTCCGTATCCAAACGAAGGGAAGGATTGTATTGGCAACGCATCGTTGTTGAGCGTTACCATCCCAAACAACCTCGCCGACGGAGACTGAAAGCGGACGCTGCCGGTCACCAGTGTTGCAGGTTTCATCGGCACATCCAAATCGCCCGCTGACTTTGCATTCCAAGTGGTGGAACCGATCAAACTGGTCTCCGCCACGAAGGGCACACAGTTTTGATACACCGTTACCGCGGTGTCCGTGGACCGTTGCATCGAGGGGATTCGCATAGCGAAAACTCCCAATTTATCGGTTCGCGCCCGGTAGCCTTCGCTCGTCAAAACAATCGCACCTTCGCACGGTAGATCGTCGCGATGGACGCGTCCACGAATCAACATCCCCTCCTCCAATTCAATAACGAGCGGATCACTCAACGATCTCGTTGAATCGTAGCCCTTGGGTGCGTCCGGAATTGTAAACTTGACCTCCTCGGATTGCGGATCTTTGCCCTCAAAAAACTGGATCGGCAAGAACGTGGCTGGATGGTCGGGATGGCGAACCAGTATTTCGAATCGACCGGTCGTCGGGACGGCATCGAATCGAAATTCTCCGTTGCCGTTGGTGTGAGTCACCATATCGGATGCTCCGACAGACGTATCCTTTGCGGTGAACAAGTAGCTGAACGAGATCCCTTGGCGCACGGCGAAGATCTTCTTGATGCAAACCTCAGCGCCGGCAATCGGGGCACCCTGGTACATCACTTGTCCGAAGAGCGGCTTGGTTGGCCTGAGGGTCAGTTGGATTCCTTCCCATGGCGGTATCTCAGCACCAGGAGACAGTTCCTTCGAGATCAGATTCTCGACGCCGAAACCAATTTTCGGATGAAAAGCCAGTACGCGGAAAATCGAGGAACGGGCCGAAGGGAGTTTCGGGACATCGAATCGAAATCGGCCGCCGGCATCAGTGATCTGCTTTGCAAGAACGTCGCGCATCCCTGCGAGATTCTCCGTCTCAAAAACCCGAATCCCGTTCGTGATCAGAAGGACGACAACGTTCGGCACGGGTCTCCCTTTCGCATCCACCACGGTTCCATCGATCGTCTTGCCACTGGTACCTGCGGGGAACTCGATGTCGGGATAATCGCGGGCGACAAGCTCT
>Ga0315904_10004346_pt1 | contig 20289 bp, 12 predicted proteins | sample LakEriMetagenome_6_FD_203529 | JGI IMG/M metagenome (GOLD analysis project Ga0315904, IMG submission 203529) | Freshwater fungal communities from buoy surface, Lake Erie, Ohio, United States - Buoy 12 MA120 | ecosystem: Environmental > Aquatic > Freshwater > Lake | place: USA: Lake Erie, Ohio...
GCTTATCATCGTAAACGTGCGTAATACAGCGGTATCTGTGCCAATGCCTTCCGCATTGGTTAATACGGTCTGGACAGAAGCAATAACCGGTTCCAATGAATTTATTGGAAGTACTATGGCTATGATGCCTTATCAGTATAAGATTCTGCGCTATGAAGAGTAGTCTCTAATTTTTTTTTTCGTGCGATGAAATAAAGCAAAGCTCTTAGTGTTCATTTACACAGAAGTCTTTTTTCTCCACTTTTAATTTCCATTGCCATGAAAATCTGCATAGTTATTCTGTGCGTGCTCGCCGCGCCTGCATTTGCACAAGATTCTAAGAATGAAGATTACTTGAGCTTTTATCTGCGCTACGACAGTCGAGAGCCTAATTTGTCTGGATATGAAGAGGGTAGACTGCTTGATTACGTTTATGACCTGTTTTTGTCGGAGAGTGTAATCATCGATATTCTTCGCACTGGAAGCTCATACTCTGATGATGCATTGACCGAACAGCGCTATAATTACTTTGTTGAGTTGTGCAAGGAATACCAAATCTCTGATGCGACTGCAAGAATTAATATAGTCACCTCTCGATTTGAAGAAGATGAGCAGGCGCATGTTCGCGTTCTTTACCAGGATCCAAGCTCAACTAAGAAGTTTGTGCGCAGGGAAGGCGTATTTACCCATCCCGATGGCTGGAGAGCGAGTTGTTTTCTCTCGGATGTTCCCTTTCTTCAAAGAACAGATATCCGCGTATTTCGCACGCCGGAAGAGTTGCAGGAACTCAATTTGCTGACAGTGGATGAGGTGGGCAATCGCCTGGAAGTTTTTGCTGTGGTTTCTGTATCGTTTGCCAATGATACAGTCTTGCCTAATACTGTCAAGTTTCACATACCTCTTCACGGAATATCTGAGATTGGTTGTATGGAATATGCCTTGATGAGTAATAGCTGTAACACCTTTCCTTCAAATGGAAATAAAGCAGCGGTTAAGCGGGAAGATGGTGTGATGCTCTGGAAACTGGATACAAACAGGTCAGGTATGTACGTGATAGCGGGAAGGGCTCCGGATCCGCAGATTTTCAAGTTTAATGCGCCGGAGGGATATGCAATACTGGGCGCTCATGCCTCCTCTATGAGTCCTTATATGAGCGTGGAGGCTACTGTTGCCAGCAATCAACTTTCTGCAACTTTTAGCAATATGCCTGCACCCGAGCGTGTAACGTGTGAATTCACGCTCGTCGATTTGAATGGCACGCAGTATACAATTGCAGCGGTATCGGCCAAGATGCTCTTGAATGATAGCTTCTTGTCGTTTCTGAGGAAGGGTGACCCGGTGCTTCCCGAGAATTTGGTAGCTCAAAAAGTGATGAATAAGTAAAATCCTCAATCATGAATATAAGAATCATTTTATTGATTTTGTGTTTGCCGATGGCATCACAAACGACTGCGCAGTATGCTATGCCTTCGGTTCATGAACTTGAATTTGAAGAGGTGGCGCTGGATTATAATACCTACAACGACAAGCATGAACCCATGGCATACCTCTCCGGGTTTTCTATCGAGGGAGATATTCAGCTGTTGAAGAAGAATCCTGTTCAAGTCATGTTTAATCCTATCGCCAAAGTAGATCGAAGTGAGTGCATACTGATGCGTTGGGATCCTGTCATGCGCGTATGGAACAATCTGACCGGTAAGCAGCTGAAGAATACAACCGAAGGCCGAAATATCTATTGGGCTGCTGCAATGGACTCACCGGGGCATTTTGCGCTTATGAAGAAGATTGAGAAAACGGGAAAGACGCAAATCGTTTTACCGGTGGGTTATTCAGCAGAGGAATGGCGTTATGTACAACCAAATATCGGTGTCGTTTGTGAAGGTTTCACCCATACACGAACGCTTTCTGTGCCTTTGCTTAGTTTATCACCTGTCGCCCACGTTTCAATGAAGTTTCGAAAAGTTGGCGAGCCCGCATGCACTATATCCGAGGCTGTATTAGGCAATTTGGTGAAGGATTTCTGGAAGGAACCGGATGCCATAAATCAAACATTTGAAATGTCATTTGCTTCTTTGAAATAGTCAGTTCATTCAATTACATCTAAATATAATAGTATGAGAAACGTAAAATCGGTTTGTTTGAGTGCTATCCTATGCTTGTCTTTTTCTGTGGTTTTTGCTGTTGCAGCTCATGTGGATCTCGGTGAGGCATTGAATCGAAAAATTATTCGCTATCAGGCTGTGAAGGCCGTTGCGGGAATCGATTTAATTGTGACCAATTTGATGCAGGATTCTATTTACCTGGAGATCGGATCGGGGTGGATATTTCCCACCGGTGATCCGACGATGCAGCCTCAAGTAGTTTCGCGATCGCACATGATATGCCTTTCAGAAGGTGAGGAGCGCAGAGCGCGATTGTTGACACTCTGCGGTAATGCGCCAGGTCGAACGGTGCCATCGGGATATGCTGAGTTTCTAAGGCCTGTTTTGGGAAACGAAGACATGGTCGCTACCCTGCGTGAGTTGGAACCTTACAAACTCGATCGCAAGTACATCACGCAGAATATAGTGTGGCATTACACCAATGGTCATACGATGGCCAACTTTCATCCCGGTAACACGAGTATGGAAGAGTATCTAGCTGCTATGCAAGTTTTTCAGGCGAATGAGCCTGAGGTCGCGGATCCCGGTTATCGGATACGCTACCGCGAGTCAACGAATCCTGACGAGGCTGTTTTTTCAGGAGCCTCCGAGGAGATAGAAGGACATGTGAAGATTAAGGTAAATGAGCCAACTAACTGCATGGTTGCATTGCTCGACCAACATGGTAAGTTGCTCAAGTCCTTGAAGTATGTAAATAATCAGCAGCCGGGCGAGTTTGATTTGTCGTTTTCAAGTTATGTGTTTGATTTACCTAAGGGCATGTATAGTGTTGCTGTCTTGGATAAGGAGGGAAATACACTGGGCGAGTTGCCGGTCGAGATATAGTTTTCATCTAATCAAGGGAGGGCAGGCCGGCAAAGCCTGCCCTTTCTTTTTAAATGAAGGAATGAATTTTTTAACACACCAGTAACAAGAGAACGCATTACGGCGTTTTTCTTTTTTTTATCATAACGGCTCCGATACATTATTCTTTCTTGAGGGTTGCACGTTTGCAGCCAACTATGAAATACCTGTACACGATCTGTCTGATATGCTTAGCAGTCTTTGTATCTGCCCAAGTGGGATTGCAAGGAATTTTGGTAGAACCTTACTATGTGACCAGTATCGAGGATGCCAAGGGTTTTAACTCCAGTGGAATGCTTGAGGAGGGTTCTGTTACCTACCGCATTTATGCCGATTTGGAGCCGGGGTATCGATTTCAGGCGGCCTATGGTTCGCCGGACCATCCCCTGATAATTTCAAGTGATCGTGTTTTCTTCAATCATAATCACTCTGGAAATACCTATCCGAACATTATCCCGGAGCGGGACCTCGCTCGCGATATCGTTTTGCTCGACTCGTGGGTTACTGCCGGGGCTGCAACCGAGAATCATATAGGCGTGCCTCGCAAGAACGATTTCCTGGCAAAGGATGGCTTCCTGCGTTTCAAGGATGGCTTTCTCCGGAATACAGTGAAACTCTCGGATGAAGATTTGGGTCCCTTGACACTGAAACTGGAAGATTGCGATGGTCTTGCACGCACACAAAATTTGCCTGTAACAACCATCTACAACATGGACTCGTTGGGTTGGGCCATGAGCAGCGTGTCGCGCGCCAATCGTTTGTATGTAGAGAATGGTGCATGGGCTTGTATGGGCAAAGGCTCCATGGGTGCCGATTCGCTTTCCGGAAACCACGTTCTTATTGCACAGGTTACTACGGCCGGAAAACTTGACTACAAGCTGAATATCATGATTGGAACTCCGGAGGGGAAGTCGATTCAGTATGTATACGGAAATCCTGTGGACCGCGAGATTATGCATCCCGCATTAATCGGAGAGTTTGTCTATAATTCCCAAGCATCCGGGGCAGGAAAATCGAGCAAGAAGAAGAAGAAAAAAACATAACCATTGCAGAAACATCGAAACATGAATGCGCGATTCATACCTTATGCATGTGTCATAACACTCTTGCTTCTCTTTGCGGGTTCATCGCTGTATGCTCAGGGCAAATTCAGCGGACGCATTTCGGACACACAAGGAGAGCCCATGTTTGGGGTGGTGGTGGTCGATACCAATGATTATAGTATCATCGGTCAAAGCGATTTTGATGGTTTGTTTTCGATTTCTATACCGGACTCACGGGCGCATATTTTCAAGTTGAGCTTACTGGGCTATGAAGAAATCATAGAGTCTGTTGCATTAACCGGAGGGCAGATATTAAATAAGGAGTTTACGATGTTCGAGAAATCGCTCATCAGTAATGAGGTGAAGATTGAAGCTAAAGCCGTGCGTTCGGCTGATACTTATATGGAGAAAATTAAAATGAACTCCACCACATCGTTGGACTATATTTCTTCAGCAACCATTAAGAAAACAGGAGATAGCAATGTGTTGAATGCAGTAGCACGCGTCTCGGGCGTTTCAACAAGTGGTGGTCTCATAACCGTGCGTGGTATAGGTGACCGTTATGTGAAGACTATGCTGAATGGAAGCCGCATACCTACATTGGATCCACTCACCAACAATATAAAGCTCGACATCTTTCCGGCAAGTTTGGTTGACAACATTGTTATTACAAAGACCGCTAGTCCTGACTTGCCGGGCGATTGGTCAGGTGCATATATCTCAGTTGAAACGAAAGATTATCCGGATAAGTTGACCGTTAATGTTGAAAGCCAATTCGGTTACAACCCGCAGTTTACGTTTAAAGACTTCGTAACATCGGAAAGAAGCACAACTGATTGGCTGGGCTATGACAATGGCTTAAGAACCCGCACAGGAAACGACATCGTAACGCCTAATTTGAATCCATCTAGTTATCAGGAGTTGGTAGCTTTAGGCCTGGGTAACTATTATAATTCAATGGGTATCGCGGGCTGGACTGATGGTAATGCCTTGGCAGACACATACTTTAGAATGGGGTTGGTTCAATTGGGATTATTGCCTGCTGCCTTGATGAATGACCCGACGGCTTATCAAGAAGCTTTGGCGGTTTATAATAGTAACTACAAGCCGCAAGCATATAGAACGATAAATCCGAATAACTCCGATTATAATAATGGTTTTTCCAACAACTGGACAACCAAATTCAGAAGGGCGCCGTTGTCATTTTCACAAAATGTCAGTTTTGGTGACCAGCGCACGCTCTTCGGCAGGCCACTCGGTTTTTTCGTGGGTATTCGATACGGTAATAGTTACCGCTATGACCCAAACGGAATTTCTCAGCGTATTTTGAATGAGGAACAAGGTTATCGAGTTGAAACATCCGATGAAACCTTGATGAGTCGTGAAACGCATTCTTGGAGTGGTTTGTTGAATTTGGCCTACAAGCTGAACGATAACAACAAGCTTTCACTTCTATTCATGCCGAATATTATAGGTAATAACGACGTTGCGGCTTTTACAAATGTCCCAAGGGTTGAAGACGGGGTTATTCTGGATGATGAATTGACCGCGCGAAGAAACATCTTCTATGAACAGAGAAAGCAGCTCATTTATCAATTTTCTTCGAGTCATTTTATTCCTTCTAGGAAAATAAAAATTGAAAGTTCAGCATCTTACACAGATGGTTCTTCCGTAGCTCCTGACTTTCGCACAACCGAATATTCGTTTTTCAGACAGGATCCGAATAGCATCGGGTTTTACCCAACAGTGGGCGATGGTATACGCCGTTTTTACAGGTACCTGGATGAAGACTTGCTTGATGCACGCATCAGTGTTGAAATACCGTTGAGTAATGAAGCGGGTAAGGATGCTAACAAACTGAAAATAGGTGGGGCAACACTCTATAACTACCGTAAAATCGATAACGAAGAGTATAGAGTTATGTTAGGTAATGGTGCTGTTCCTATTTTACAGTCGACCGACATTGACGGCTACATGCTTGACCGTTTTACGATGACGGATAGCCTTGTCGATTTCTATTATGTATCGATGGATGAGGATCGTAACCACAGTTTCGGACATAGCAGAGTAGATGCGGCGTTTGCAATGTTAACGTATGACATTGCACCTTCACTGAAGTTTTCGGGTGGAGCCAGAGCTGAGCATACTGCAATATTCACGGACGTCGATAAGTTTTACCGTGAGGGTTATGTCCGTGATGACCCTCGCAGAGCGAATGTCACCAACTTTCCCAATGTCAACGCGGTCGATATAAACGAATGGGATTTTCTTCCCAGCGGAAGTCTAATTTATAAACTCGAAACTGAAAAACTGGAGCGTGTTAACCTGCGTTTGAATTATAGCCGCTCCTTAGCGCGCCCAAGTATTCGTGAGTTGAATGATGCTGCTATTTTGGACAATGAGTTCCGACAATTCATTTACGGTAATTCTGATTTGAAGATAGCGGAAATTTCGAACTATGATTTCCGCGCAGAGACCTATTTCAAAAATGGAGATAATGTTTCAGCGAGTCTTTTCTATAAGGATTTTAAGAACCACATTGAAATGGGTTTTGGTAATGTGGGTATCACCTGGGAAAACGTTCCTGAGTCGAGTGTTATAGGTGTTGAGCTGGAAGGAAAAAAGGACATCGGAAAGTATCTGGAGTTCCGTGGTAACGTTACTCTCGTCAAATCGGAATCACAATTCGTGCGCAAGGATTTCAGTATTGTGGATGGAAAGAAATTCTATTTACCTATCGACACTATTTACCGGCCGATGTTTGGTCAGGCGCCTTATCTGGTCAACGCAATGCTTTCTTATAAAGCTGATTCTCTCGGACTCACTGCAACATTGAGTTACAACGTGCAAGGTGAGCGCTTGGTGATTACGGGAGCGTTCAAAGGTTGGGCTGATGTTTATGAGCTACCCCGTCACCTGCTGGATTTTAAAGTTTCGAAGAAATTGGGTGAACATATCACAGCAAGTCTTACTGTGCGCGACATTCTGAATGCACCGGTATTGCGGGCTTATGACTTACCCACCGGATGGTTTGATTTCGATCGATTCCGTTATGGCACTACCTATTTATTGAGTATTGGCTACAAATTATAGAATCCAAAAATGAAGAAACTCTTTTCCATTCTATTTGGCTTATCGCTTAGTCTGCATTCTTTCGCTCAGTTGGAAGGACTTTTCGTTGAGAAATATTACGTGTCCGATTCTCTTGATGCAACAGATACCATCGGTGGTCATTTGTTGCAGGGTGAAGTGACGTATAGAGTTTTTCTGGATCTCGCCCCTGGATCTCGCTTAATCTCGGTTTTTGGTGATGATGAGCATCCCTTTTCAATGGGAAGCACACGTCGGTTTTTTAATAATATTGATGGAGCTTCTTTCGGTTATGAAATTCCTAAGGTGTCGTATGAGTCAAATACGGTTGCACTGGATACATACATTTCACTTGGTCAAAATGGCTTTCAAGGTTTGAAAAATTATTATGGCATTCCGAAAAATCAGGACACAGATGGGTCTTTTATCGGGGGGCTCAACAATGATGGTGGAAGCGAGATGATAGATGGCGGATTGCTTGTTAACGAAGATCCGAATGCCGGTATTCCCTTAACGGATGCTGATGGCATGGATACGTTGAATTTGACAATAGCCAATTGGTTTTCCTTCGGTATTGTCGATTTTGCCAGTGGCGCCGATACTTCGATTTTCAGTGCGAATGCCATGGACTCTCTCTTTTCCAGTAATCAATTCGTTTTGCGCTGCGAAGGAGTTTACGGAGTACAACCGGATAGCAATCACGTATTGATAGCTCAACTTACAACTCCGGGTCAACTTTCATTGCGCCTCAATGCACAACTTATCAATGCAGCCGGTGACACACTTACTTATGTGGGTACCAATATTGTTACTCAGGCCAACACCTTTTTTGCTCCTGAGCTGGTCTATCCGCAAGTTTGTGGATGCACAGACCCTAGTTACATAGAGTTCAGTCCAGATTACGCTTGCTCTGAAGATGGTTCTTGTCAAACTCTGGTCGTTTTTGGATGCATGGATACCCTGGCTTGTAATTACGATTCATCCGTGAATTTTCAAGTCGATAATTTGTGTTGTTATCCGGGTTTCTGTCAGGAGCGTGATATTGAGGAGGTATGTCCTCAATTGAAGGGTGAAACTTTCGACTTTAAACTATTTCCAAATCCTGTTAGCGAAAGTGCATTTGTTCAGGTGATTAGTGGTGTCACTTCTGATATATCAATAGAAGTAACTGACTACAATGGGGTATCTGTTTTTTCGGAGTTTGTAGGCCAAGCCCCATTGAACTATAGTATTCAGATAGATTTTTCCGACAGACCATCCGGTATTTACTTGGTTCGTGTTACCGGTGTTGAAGGTGTTAAAAATGGAATGCTCGTTAAACTATAAGAGACAATGAAATACAATTGGATTATACTTCTTGCAGCTGTTTGTTTTTCGACTTTCATGGGATGTAAGAAAGAAGAAGAAGCTCCGTATGTGATTGAGCGTGGCACGGTCACCGATGTGGATGGCAATGTGTATGCGACCGTTAAAATTGGCAATCAGTGGTGGATGGCTGAAAATCTCCGTGTTGCCAAATATAATGACGGTACTCCGCTGGAATATATCGCCGTGGGAAGTGGAGAGGACTCATTATGGGCACAGGTTGATGCAGCGGCGTATTGTTTCATCAATGATTCTTTGTTTGGTTGCCTGTACAACGCTGATGTATTCAATTCTCAAAGAAATGTTGCTCCTGCCGGATGGCATGTTCCAACCGATGAAGAATGGAAGGAGCTGGAATTGACCTTGGGTATGTCAGAGGTTGAATCTAATCAAACCGGATGGAGAGGAAGCAATGAAGCTAATCTGCTAGCTACTCAGTACAACCAAGGCTGGCCTGCTAATGATCAGGATGCCGGTTTATATGGTAGTGACTACTATGGATTCAATGCCAAGCCGGCTAATGTTCGAGGACATGACGGTCGAACCAATACACAAAACAATTCTGCCTGGTGGTGGTGTAATTCCATCCAAAATGGACATTATTACTATCGTTCAATCGACACCTATCACCAGCGCATTTTTCGTCAGGCTACCTATCCTGCTTATGGTATGAGTATTCGTTGCGTTAAAGATTAAGACATGAAAAACACATTCGCCATTCTTTTCTGTTGCTTGCCTTTTTTGGTTTTCTCTCAAGACACTCTCTCTAAGTGGTCATGGGGTGTAATAGGCGGTGTTGAGCGCTGCGGGCGTGAGCTGAAGCATGCCAATAATGATGAGTCACTATTGAAAGTTTGGAATGATCTGGAAGGGAATGTATGGCGCCTTTCCGTTGGCGTTCGTGCGCAACGCCAACTGAATAGCCACTTTGCGGTTTTCTCGGGCTTGAGTTTTACAGATCGCGGCTATCGCATTGATACATTGCAGGATGCCGGATTGAATTCATTGGACTACCATTTTAGATATGCTGAAATACCAGCGGGTATCTTTTATTACTCTTCCCCGAACAAGAAGAACTCGCTGTTGGCGGGCGCGTCTATGCAAGTTGCATTCAGCGTTGGCAACAAGCTTTATTTTAATAAAGACGGACAAACTGCACGTTTTGAGATGCAAGCAACACCTGATTTGAACCCGATCACCCTGAATGTTAGCGCTGCGTTAGGAGTTCGCCGCGCTATAACCAATACTGCAAGGTTCGATATTTATGTGAGTGGAAACCAATCGCTCTCGCCAATCGCGATAGGTCCGCTCGAAAGACGGCTTATTTCCATCGGACTATTTGTTTCTGTTCTCAACGCTTTCTAGTGTTAGGAAGATGTTTCTTCCTTGAAGCCAACTGTCAATTTGATGTTACGTATGTTTCCTGAAAGCCTTATTAAATAAGGAATTCGGAAGCATTTCTTTAAAAAAAGCGTAATAGCACCATCATCTTATCGGCATGCTGAGAGGCACATCTTCGCCTCGCAAATTTTCCATTAATTAACTTAATTCAAAATCCAAAATGAAAATGCATTTTACTAAAGCTGTTGCCGCTGCTGCAATGCTTTTTGCCGGTTTCTCCGGTGTTGCTCAAACCAACTTGGGTGCCGATTGCGGTTGTCCAGCTGTTGGTTCTCGTACTTCAGTTAACGTTACTTCTTTGCCTGGTGCTTCTGCTATTGCAGGTGACCCGGATGCGTATCGTTTGACTGCTGGTGCTACATTCACTTGCAACAACACGTACATCCTCGACAAGAAGATTTACGTTCCTGCAGGTCAGACTTTGAACATTGCACCTGGTACTCTTATTAAAGGTGCTGCTGCTGCTACAGCTGCAGATCAAACTGCTTTGGTTGTTGAGCGCGGTGGTAAAATCAACGCTGCCGGCACTGAGTCTTGCCCAATCGTTTTCACTGCTAACGCAGATGCAATGGATGGCACCTACTCTGTGGCTACTATTGGTTCATGGGGTGGTGTAGTTATTCTCGGAAAAGCTACTAACAACCTCGTTGCTGCTAATACTCCCCAGACTTTCGGTTCGAAAGTAGGTATGGGTGTTGGTCTTGGTTTGATTGAAGGTTTCAACAATACAGGTTCACAAAACCGTTACGGTGTACTTCAGTCTGGTTCAGTTGCTGACGAGACAATCGGTTCATTCGATGATAATGATAATAGCGGTGTATTGAAGTTCGTCTCTATCCGCCACACAGGTGCTATCCTCGAGGTAGGTGCTGAGATTAATGGTCTTACATTGGGTTCAGTAGGTCGCGGTACGACTATCGAGCACATCGAAATCGTATCTGGTGCCGATGACCAAATCGAATTGTTTGGTGGTACTGTAAACATGAAGTATGTAAGCAGCTTGTTCGGTAACGACGATATGCTTGACTACGACCATGGTTACTCAGGTAAAATCCAGTTCTTCTTCGGTATGAAGAATGACGGTACTGCTGCTGGTCAAGCTAGCCCTGACAACGACAACGGTATCGAGGCTGATAGCGATGACAACTCAGCTCAGTCCAGCCCTGTTGCTGTTCCTGTTATTTACAACTCTACTTTCATTGGTAACTCGAAGACAGCCGGTACTGCTGATAACCGCGGTTTGGCTGCTATCAACGCCAAGGATGGTGCAGGTGGTAAAATCTACAACTGTGTATTCGCTAACTTCAAGAACGGATTGAATATCGAGAAGGCATTGGGTTCACGTACCTTGGCCTTGGGTGGTAACGCATGGCACAATTGGTATGCTGTTCCTTCAACTCCAACAACTCCAACTGCATCTGCCGGTAACGGTACGTTGAATTTGGAAGTAAAGTGTAACCACTTCGTTGGTATCACTAACCCACTTACTTTCGGTGCTAGCACATTGGCTGCTAATGGTACTGCTTTGACAGCTGGTTCTTCTTCTGACGCAGGTATCGCTAATGGTGCTGAGTTCACTCAGTTCACTACAACTGACAAGAACGTTATCGTAACCGGTAACACACTTCCAGGTTTTGACTACAATTTCACACGTTCAGGAAATACCTTCACTGCGAAGAACGACCCAACTCCAAACCCAGCTTTGGCTGTAACCGGTTGCCCAACAGTTCCTGTTGATGGTTTCTTCGAACCAGCGAACTACCGTGGTGCGTTCTCTTCTGAGTACGGTGAAAACTGGTTGTCTACCTGGTCTTACTCACAAGTGTTGGGTGCTACTCGCGGTGTTGCTGCTTGCCCAACCGACTTGAACTTCGATGGTCAGACCAACGTAAACGACTTCTTGATTTTCGCTCCAGCTTTCGGTACTACTTGTAACTAATATTTAATTGAATCCCGCAAGGGTTTCTAATACCAAACAAATATGAATACATTAAAGTACATCTTCGTTGCTTTGTTTGCTTGCAGTTTCGCAGCAGCACAAGCACAAGGCTTGCAGGGTATCGTCGTAGAACGCTACTATCAAGCCAATGCAGCCGACGTAAGTGATGCTACCGCACAAGGTGCCGTGGTTCCACTTACAACAAGCTCAGTTACGTACCGCGTATATGTTGATATGGCGGCAGGTTACAAGTTCTCACAGATCTATGGTAGCCCAACTCACTCTTTGACACTTAGCTCTACTGCTAACTTCTATAACGATCCTAACTGGGGCGTTTCTATCGATCCTGGAACCGTTACAACTACCAACATTCGCAAGAATACCGGTATGATAGACTCATGGTTCACCACGGGAGGTACTGCAGTAGGTAAAGTAGGCGTTCGTAAGACTGATGATACCGATGGTACATTGGGTAACGCTCAGTCTATCCTTGCTAACAATCCCGGCGATTGCTTCGGTGCTCCTATCAATGGTTCAGGTGCCGCTGACGGTATGGTTGCGGCTGTGGCTAACTCATATCTGGAGCCAAACAGTCTCGGTTTGGGTTCTGCTCTGGATGTGTTGGATCAGACAGCAGGTAGCTCTATTACGATTACTGATGGTGCTATTGCTGCCCTTGGGGGTGTAGTAGGTCCAACTGCTGACAACCTCGTTCTTATCGGTCAGTTTACAACCACCGGTAGCTTGAGCTTCGCATTGAACGTACAGTTGATTAACATCGCTACAGGTGCTGCCGAAAACTATGTTGCTTCTAGCCCTGTAGCCGGTGAGTTGACTAGTGCTTCATTGACACAAACTGTAGCTCCAACGTGTCCGGTGGTAGCTTCTACCAATGACAGTCCAAATGGAGCTACTTTGGTTTACTCAAGCACCAATTCTTATTATCCAAATTGTTACCCAATCAGCGGTACTACTGTAGGAACTACAGACTCTCCTGAGTCTGCAGGCGGAACAGGCCCAGACCGTTGGTATCGCTTTGTGGCTCTTTCAAATGGTGTTTCAATCACATTGAATAGTGCCGGCAACGACGATATCATAGAGTTGTTTGAAAAGGTAGGTGCTAACTACGTATTGATGTCTGGTGGTACTGAGAATGCTGCTTCCGGCGCCGGTGATTTCGAGCGTTTGAATTATTCTAACCTCACACCCGGAACAACTTATTATGTTTCTGTTGGAGCTGCTTCAGGATCAACCGGAGGAGCTTTCACACTTTGCATTCAGCACTTGATGCCGGGTGGTTGTGCTTACACTCAGCCAGCTGCTGGTTTCAATGTGTGTTCTGCTTTCAAATCTATTTACCGCGGTTCACCTAGCCAGGGTGTTACCTATGCATTTAACTTCACCGGTGTAGGTGGTGGTGCTACGGGAACAACCAGCTTAAGCGGAACGAACGGCTTGATTACGTTATCCAACCCAACTCTTGCTTTACGCTACGGAGGTATTTACGACGTTACAGTTGATATTGCTTATGCACTTCAGAATTCGGTTTCTACTCCCGAAGTAGTAACTGTAAACGGAACAGCAACCGGTACTTGTAATGACGTAACAATGGCTGCTCAGCCTGCGGTAGAAGTGCGTAGCACTCAGCGTTGTCCAGCTTCTTTGTTGCGCAGCACTTGGTTGCAGGCTACTCGTGTAGCAGGAGGTACTTCCATTTGCGGTGTTACTTCATACACATTTGAATTTACACCAGTTGTGAGCTGCGCCGATGGTACTTCAGCCGGCTTGGCTACTGAATTCACAACAGGAAGCTCATCACCATATATTCAATTGGGTGTTCTTCCCGCGGGTGCTGCTCCGGGTGCTTGGAATGTTCGTGCTCGTCCGAACTTCGCTTATGGCAACGGTACTTATGGCCCGACACAACGCATCCTTGTTTCTGGTACAGCTGCCAGCGGCATGCTTGCCGAAGAGGAAGTTGCTCAAGCCGAAGAGAGAGCTATGGAATTGAACGTTTCTGCTTCTATCTATCCTAACCCTTCAAACGGTGATATGATTGCAATCAACTTCACTGACTTGACTTCGAATCAAATTCAAGTGCGCGTGTTGGATGCAATGGGTCGCGAAGTATTCCGCTCAGCTTATGGCGTCGAAGGTTCATTGAACCAAATCATCACCTTCGACCAGACATTGGCTGCAGGCATGTACATGGTTGAAATGACCGATGGATCTCATGTAGTTTCTGAAAGAATGATCGTGAAAAATTAAGGTGTTTGAACGATCTTTTGCAGGAAGCGCCTCCAACGGGAGGCGCTTCTTTTTTTGCCCGCTTTCCCAAGTGTTACGCGGATGTTACTGGATGTTGGCATTGGTCGGTGTTTACTTAATACAATCATAAACCACGCTTCAACATTTGGGTAGTTTGATATCGGAGTTTTGAAACATCAAACTATCTACCTATGAAATTCTTTCACCTTATTGTTGCTTTTTTAGTGTTCTCCTCTCAAATTCTTTTCGCGCAAGGTTTGGAGGGAATTATTGTTGAACGTTACTACGAAACTGATGCTGCCGACGAGGTGAATGCAGTTGATAACGGGTCGGTTGTTCCTCTCCCTGTGGGCAGTGTCGTTTATCGCGTATTTGTTGACATGGCAGAGGGGTACAAGTTTTCACAGATTTATGGTACAACCGATCATCCTTTAACGGTAAATGCTACCGCAGATTTCTATAATGATCCTTCTTATGGAGTTACTGTAAACCCAGCGACTATAAGCGCAAATAACATTCGCAAGCATACGGCATTGATTGACTCTTGGTTCACCACCGGCGGTGCTTCAAATGGGAAGGTCGGTATCTTGAAAATAGAAGATACGGATGGATCTGTTGGCAATCAGCACAATGTTTTGGCCAATAATCCCGGAGGATGCTATGGTTTACCTATCAATGGTGTCGATGCACAAGACGGTATGACGCCTAACTCTCCTACAACCTATCTTGTGCCTAATTCGCTTGGCGTAGGTGGTGCTCTGGAAGCTCTGGATCAAACCGCCGGAAACGCTGTTTATATCGATGGCGGAGCAATTGCGGCTTTGGGTGGTATAGTGGGTCCCACAACTTCAAATCGTGTCATGATTGCCCAATTTACAGTGAATGGTGATATCACGTTTGCCCTCAATGTTCAGTTGGTGAACTCGATTACAGGTGCTGCTGAAAACTATGTAGCGTCCAACCCTATGGCAGGTGAGCTCTCTCACCCTACACTTACCTACAACAGCAATATTGCCCCAACTATTCTCATTACTTCACCAAGCAATGGTTCTACGATTGGTTTTGGTGATTATACTTTGACGGCGAGTGCAAGCGATGAGCAAGGATACGTTACCGCGGTGGAGTTCTTTGTTGATGGTGTGTCGGTTGGAATCGATAATTCGGCTCCCTATGAAGTAGTTTATAATGCCACAGTAGGAGCTCATTCCATGAGCGCTGTTGCAATAGACGGCGATTGTCTTACGGGATCATCACAAACTATTAATGTATCAGTCTCGAGCAATGCTGCTCCAATTGTAACACTCGATGCGCCATCTACTGCTGTCGCAGGATCGCAGATTACACTGAGCTCCACAGCCTCAGATTCTGACGGCACAATCACTCAGGTACAATTTTTTGTAGATGGAGCCCTGGTGGGCACAGATGCTAGTGCGCCATACTCGTTCATATGGACTGCAACCTTGGGCGATAATCAATCAATTACGGCAGTGGCCACCGATAACAGCGGGCTAACTACTACATCCAATACAGTATTAATCACCGTTACTTCGAATATACCACCCATTGTGGCTATCACGTTCCCATTTTCGACCAGTGATTTTACCGCTCCGGAAGAGGTTGCACTTACGGCGGATGCCGCTGATATTGATGGCACTGTTGTAAGTGTTGAGTTTTTCATCAATGGTGAATCGGTGGGAACAGCTACTTCATCACCTTTCATTGTGAATTGGATTAGTGTTTCCGGTCCTGCGGAAATCGTGGCTGTAGCAACCGATAGCAATGGCGCTCAAACAACTTCGGTATCTGTGAACTTGGAAGTCCTTGATCCATCTACTGAACCTTATGCAGTCGGTTCAATCACCCAAACCTGTGACCTCAGTGAATTCTGCGTACCTATTTCCATTTCAGCTGCATTTCCGGTTACGGGTGTTATCGGTTATGACATCACGATGAACTACAATCCAAGTGATCTGGAACCTACGGGTCAGTCTGAACTGTTCTCTGATCTCATTGATGGAAACTTAGTTTCAGCAGCGGTCAACGTTACTTCAGCCGGAGTCGCTCAGATAATGATAACGCTGAATGGAAACGCTCCATCCGGTACACAATTTTTGGGTTATGGTGATTTGATTTGCGTGCGTTTTAATCGCTTAACGGGACTGGCGGCCAACGACTCAACCGAAGTAACTATCTCTTCGGTAGTAGAGAGTTATGTGTCAGGACCTGTTACTGTTTCGGCAACATCTGCGTTCATCTATTCCGAGCCAAATACGTTTTTCTCAGGAAATATTGCAGCGGGAGATAGCAATATCGCGTTGAATGAAAACGAGTCAACTTCTGCAGCAGCTCCTCAAACTATGATCTACGGTTCTTCGAATGGAATCATAAATAATAGTGGAAATCCCTCTGAAGTTGAAACGGATGGTTCGTTTATGCACAACTTAAACAATGGATTGGATATCGTTATAGAGCGCGACATTGACAACTTGGCTTCGATACAGAAGTCGGTGAATGGAGCGGACGTATTGCTGGCAAAAGCATTGCTGAACGGTGGTTATACGCCAACCATTTTTGAAGTACTGGCCATGGACGTGAACATGGATGGCGCTGTAACTGCAGGCGACATTTCACAAATGAATCAGCGCGCAACATTGATGATTGGTGAATACCAGCAAGCATGGAATACAGCAGGGGAGCCTTCGAAAGATTGGATCTTCGTTGACGAGGCACGTTTGGCTCAACCTTCATTTGCGATTTCCTCCTCTTTCCCGGATGATGACGGAGTTGGTTTCTCTGCTCTGCGTGTTCCCTCTATTCCTTTTGTGTTGTCTACGGATGCGTCAGATTTTAATCCAAATAGTGCTACTTGTCAGCAATGGGATTTGGAGAACTACAAGGCCATTTTGTTGGGTGATGTGAATGCTAGTTACGGTTTGAATTTGATCAATTCTCAGGATACAATTCTTTTCGACTTAAGTCAGGCTGTTTATACCACGGAGGGTGCTTCTAATTTTATTGAAGTACCTGTGTTTGCACAGTTTGAAGGAAGCGATGTCCGTTCACTTGATGTGGCGTTCAAGTTTAATCAGAATAAACTAGCCTATAACACCTCGATAGCTATCGCGTCAGATTTAGAGTTGGTAGCAGCCTATAATACCGACGATGAGTTTGTACGCTTGATTGCTACACGCAATACTTCCGAGTCAATCACAGATGGGGCGGTTATTGCCCACTTAAAATTCGAAATTCTCGATGAATGTTCTGCGGTCTTCAGCACCGATTTTAACTCCCTTAGCTCATGGTTGAACGGAGAAGTTGCCGGATATCGCTTCATCGACGGCTCAACTTTACCTGATCCGATTCAAATTGTGTCTGCTGCACCTTATTGCGTGGGATCTCCGGTTGAATTCAGTTATTCAGATGTCATCGATGGTAATGTTATTGAGACTTACAACTGGCAGTTCGGCGACGGATCTTCTGCTATTGGTCAGGATGTATCAGTGAGCATTACTGCTCCGGGTGCTACCCCGATTACACTGTCAATGACGGCTGCTAACGGTTGTACATACCAGGTTGCGGGCGAAGTTTTCGTTTCCACTTCTCCGGTTGCTTCATTCACCTACACGTTCGACGCGAACACATCGTTAGTTACCTTCGACAACACGTCGACCATCAGCAGTGGTAACGTATCCAACTACAACTGGGATTTTGGCGATAACAACACGTCAACCGAGGTTGATCCAACCTACACCTATGCGTCATCAGGAACCTTTACCGTTACCTTGACTGCTACCTCTGCATTGGGATGCTCTTCTACGTATGAGACTCAAGTGAACGCTACAGTAGGTGTTGAAGAGTCTGTTGCAGACGTTGTAATGCAGGTTTATCCGAACCCTGCCGCAGATAAGGCATTCGTAATTTCCTCAGTGAAGGGTGTTATGGTTGTCGTCGATCAGAAGGGTCGTAAAGTTCTTAATAGCATAAACATTACTCCGAACAATGCTCATATGATTGATTCTTCGTCATGGGCGGAAGGAATGTATCAAGTTGTTGTCACAACCTCAGCAGGTTCTAGAACAACTCGATTGGTTAAGGTCAATTAAGTGTTTTGATTATACAGGTTATGCTTGGAAGCCCGGTCGATTGGCCGGGTTTTCTTTTTGTCTATTCATGAGGCTTTACATTCAAGTATATTTGACCGAATGCCATTTCTGCAATTAGATAGTACCGATGCGCAAGCCTGTGATGAATTGTTACGTGTCATGCGCTCCGATTTTCCCGTAGCGATGTTGCAATTGCCAGCCGTTTTTGCATTGATTGCACCGCCCACCGAAGCCGGTGTCCAGGCCTTGAACAAAGCGAAGAATAGAATAGTCGGTAAGTACTATGGTTCTGCGATTGGTGAACTCTCTGCGTTTGTTTCCATGGCACTGCAGCAACATGTGCCTGATGATTTTCGTAACGACCTTCAAAGCATGCGGGTAATGGAGGGAGCGTTTATTCGGCTAAAGGTGACCAATGGTATGGATGATACCGCTTGCGTCACAAACGGCACACATCAGGGCTTGTTACTATCGGAAGGTCCTGAACGAAAGCTCTTCCGTGCCATTGAAGAAGCATTTGCTTTGAATGCTCCCAATGCGTTATTCACCGGCGGATCCTATTACGCACCGATTTGCACCAGTGCAAATGTGAGCGGAGATCCTTTGGGTTCAATTGTCGATATGGAGCGAGCCCTTCGATTTGCAGACGAGCGCAACATTTCGTTGGTCATTTCTAATTCTGCCGAAAAATCGGATGAATCGGGTTCCTATCCCATTTTTTCATTTGATCGAAACACAGTCAGCGTCATGCGTCGAGGGCCCCGGCAAGAACGTATATTGCGAGCCCTGCCGACAACTATTGTCGTGAGATAAAATTTACATGAGAGAACAACCGATAACCCGTCAGGTAGTTGATGCCGCCTATGCTATTCATTATCCAAGTCTTCCTGAGCCTACCCAAGATAAAATCCGCAATCTTATCATTGACGGAATGGGAGTGCTCATCGAAGGTCTTGGTCATCACAATGTAGGCATTGTTGTCGACCACTTGCGTGATGTCGGCGGAAATTCAACAAGCTTCTTACCTGGTCATGACTTCGCTACATCAATTACCGATGCAGCCTTCGTGCATGGAATTGCTATTCATGTTATGGACTTCGAGCCAATGTTCGACCCGCCAACGCATGTGGTATCTCCGGTGCTGGGCGCGCTCGTTGCGCTCATGATGTGTGATGGCAAATCTTCCTGCGCAAAAAGAGATCCTCATGGCGAACTCTTTCTCAATGCATTTACGGCAGGCATTGAATTGCAGGCTGATTTGCGCACAGCAGCGCTCATAGCTGATAATGATGCGCGCGTGCATGAGAATTTCTTCCCGTTCCAGAAACAAGGTTTTCATCCACCCGGAACTGTTGGAGTGATGGGAGCTGCCTTGGCGTCATCTATATGGCTAGGTCTAACAACTGAACAAGCATGTATGGCATTGGGAATGGCCGCAAGCAGGGCAGGAGGTATTGCCGGTAATATCGGCACAATGACCAAGGCTGCCCACAGCGGGAATGCTGCTCGCGCGGGTGTTGAATGTGCCATGCTTGCCAAACGCGGATTTACAGCCTCTGCCGCCACGCTTGAAGAGCCCGGGGGTTGGGGTGACGTGTTCGGTGGGGATTTTTTTGATAGAAAGCAATTGGTTGAAGGAATGCGAAGCTTACGTTGTTTTAGTGCACCCGGCTTTGCATTTAAGTATTGGCCCGCGCACACCGCTATGCAGGTGTCCATTCATGCGGCACTCCCTCTGCATACGCCCGGCGCACCATTCGAAGGTTCTGTGCATATTGAAGCTCCCGTTTTCAAGTATTGTGATAGGCCTCAGCCCAAAAGCACGGATGAATGTCGTTTTAGCATTCAGTTTAATGTGGTGCAGGCAATCGTAGATGGAAAAGTTACGCCCGAAAGTTATTCTGAAGCACAATTAAACCGCCCCGATATTCAGCATCTACTCGCTAAAACACGATTGGATATGGTTCACGACATACCGGCGGATTTCACCAAAATGGAAGTGCGCGTGAAGTTGTCCGATGGAAGGGCATCAGTTAGCGATCGATGGCCCGGTCACTGGAAGTTGCCAGCTACACGCGAACAGATTCAACAGAAAT
>Ga0315904_10004347_pt1 | contig 20285 bp, 20 predicted proteins | sample LakEriMetagenome_6_FD_203529 | JGI IMG/M metagenome (GOLD analysis project Ga0315904, IMG submission 203529) | Freshwater fungal communities from buoy surface, Lake Erie, Ohio, United States - Buoy 12 MA120 | ecosystem: Environmental > Aquatic > Freshwater > Lake | place: USA: Lake Erie, Ohio...
ATCCAGCAATAATAACCATTAAATTATCTTTATGGTCACTTAATGCTTCACATAAAGTATCTATACATTCTTTTGAAAAACTATCTTTTTTTTCTTCATTACCAAGAGAATATGCTTCATCTATAAATAACACTCCCCCTAAAGATTCTTTAATAACATCTCTAGTTTTTAAAGCGGTTTGACCCAAATAACCAGCGATTAAATCTGCTCGTGTAACCTTTTTAAATGTACCTTTTGTTAAAACTCCTAATTTAGAAAAAATAGAACCAATAATTTTGGCGATTTCAGTTTTTCCAGTTCCAGGAGGCCCATAAATAACAGTATGCATAAAATCATTACCTTTAATACCTGCGTTTAATGTGTGTAAATTTTGAATATAAAATATAATTTGGTCTATAATATTTTCTTTTAAGTCCTTCATTCCAATCATATTTTGCAATTCAGTTAATGGCGGTTTAATTTTATGTAAAGCATCTATATTAATATTATATTCTATATCTGTATCATTTGGATACGTTTCAATAATAGATAATAAATCATTGATATTATTTACTTCGCTTATAATATTCACTTTTTTTTTACAAACAGGTGTAGTTAAATGACATTGTTTTGTATTCGTAGTCGCATTTTTTTCATCGCTTTGATATAAATTAGGGTCTATATGACTATCAACTGCCTCTAATAATATATCCAATGCAGTTAATCCAGTAAAATATTTATTATTGTAATCTGATTCAATAAATTCTTTTCCTATATTTTTAAATACTTTTTTAATTTCCATTTTAGACGAGGCTGGATTGATAATTATGGGTTGTTCTTTTTGTTTTTTATCTAATTCTAATAAAAAATTATTATAATTATTAATATCTGTATATGATTTAAAACGGCTACACTTTCGTCTAGAATTACTAGTCATTAATTATATGATATAATTTTATATTTAATATGATATAATTATATCATTTATATTGGTTTTTATAAAGCGATTATAATATATTTGAAAACTATTTAAAAAAAAATTGATATATAAAATAACTCTAAGAATGGATTATATATCTAGTCAGACGAGTTATATATCTAATATGAATAACGAATCAATTAATAATAAAGCGATAAATAACGAAGAAATAAATAACGAAAGTTATGATATTAAAAATAGTCCTTATATTGAAGACCCTTGGACAATTATTGAATCTTATTTTAGAGGTAAACATTTAGATAAATTGGTAAGACATCAATTAGAATCTTATAATAATTTTGTTGGCTACCAAATTTTTAAAACGATTGAAATGTTTAATCCAGTCCATATCAAATCTGAGAACGATTATGATGAAAAAAGTGAAAAATATGCATTAGAAATGTTTATCACGTTTGAGAATTTTCATATATATCGTCCTCAAATTCATGAAAATAATGGAGCTATTAAAATAATGTTTCCACAAGAAGCACGATTACGTAATTTTACATATTCTTCTGCAATGACCATCGATATTAATATTAAATATATTATAAGAGATGGTGATAATTTAGAAAATGTAAAAACACTATATAAAAGTTTTCCAAAAATTCATATTGGAAAACTACCTATTATGTTAAAGTCTAATATCTGTATATTAAACCAATATAAATATGTAGATAGTCGACACACTGGTGAATGTAAATATGACGCAGGTGGATATTTTATTATTAACGGGTCTGAAAAGACAGTGTTAGGACAAGAACGTGCCGCTGAAAATCGCGTATATTGTTTTAACATATCCAAAAATGATACAAAATATACATGGAAAGCAGAAATAAAATCAGTCCCTGATTTTAAATGCATTTCTCCAAAACAAATAAATATGATGATTAGTTCTAAGAATAATGGATTTGGATTTCCTATTGTATTACAAATTCCTCGTGTTAAAAAACCAATTCCTCTATTTATTATATTTCGCGCTTTAAATATCTTATCGGATAAAGAAATTTGTGAATATATTCTATTAGATTTATCTATTGACAAATATAAACTTTTATTAGAAAATCTCCAAGCATCTATTATTGAAGCAAATAAATATATGACATATGAAGATGCTATTAAATATATTACAGGACACGTAAGTTATACTCCTATTAATATGGATAAAGAAAAGGGAGCACTCAAAAAACATCAATTTACTCTTGAAGTTTTACAAAACGATTTATTCCCTCATTGTCAAAATATCAATCAAAAAATATACTTTTTGGGATATATGGCTAATAAGTTAATGCAATCAAGTTTTGAATGGATTAAAGGCGATGATAGAGATTCTTATATTAATAAACGAATTGATTTAACAGGTATATCTCTAAATAACCTTTTTAGAAACTATTTTAATAAACTAGTTAAAGATATGGAAAAACAAATCATTAAAGAAATTAATAACGGTTCATGGAGATCGAACGAAGATTATCTTAATATTATTAACTTGACAAATATTTATAAAATTGTAAAATCGAATACCATTGAAAACGGATTTAAACGAGCATTATCTACGGGTGATTTTGGTATTAAACATACCAATTCAAATAAAGTAGGCGTAGCGCAAGTATTAAATAGATTAACCTATGTTGCTAGTTTAAGTCATTTGCGAAGAATTTCTACTCCAACTGATAAAAGTGGAAAATTAATTCCTCCTCGTAAATTACATAACACCTCGTGGGGATTTTTATGTGTTGCAGAAACTCCAGAGGGTCAATCTGTTGGAATAGTTAAAAATATGGCTTATATGGCTCATATTACAATTCATTCTAATAGTAATTCTTTATATGAATATGTTGAACCACATATTATTAATTTGAATCTATTAAAACCATACCAAGTGTATGATAAGGTCAAAGTAATTATTAATGGGTCATGGGTTGGAATAACAGAAGACCCAGAGAATTTATACAAATTATTAAAAGATATGAAATATAAAGGTATTATCAATATTTACACATCTATTATATTTGATTGCAAATTACAAGAAATAAGACTTTGTAATGATAGTGGAAGAATTACCAGACCTTTGTTAAGAGTTAAAAATGATAATATTCTTATCACTAAAAAAATATTAGAGGATTTAAAAGATGACATCATTTCTTGGGATGATTTATTAACAAATTGTAAAGTTGATGAAGCCGTTATTGAATATGTGGACCCAGAAGAACAAAGTTTTAGTATGATTGCTACTAAACCAAAGGATATTATTGGAGAAAATGATGGAATACATATTTATAAATTTACACATTGTGAAATTCATCCATCAACTATTTTCGGTGTTGTTGCGTCGTGTATTCCTTATCCCGATCACAATCAATCCCCTAGAAATACGTATCAATGTTTAGATATTAATGAAACCGTATTATTAAGTAATGGAGAAAAAAAGATGATAAAAGATATTCAAATTGGAAATGAGGTTGTTTGCTTTAATCCAGAAACAATGGATATTAGTTATACTAAAGTAATTAATCACTATATTAGAGAAACGGATAAAAAGGTATATAAAATTAAAACACTCAGTGGTAGAGAAATTATTGCTACACAAGACCATAAATTTATGACAACTGAAGGTTGGTGTGAAGTTCAAAATATGAGCATAAATGAAACTAAAATAGGAATTATGCCTTATCAACAAAATATTGAAACTGATAAAACTGATAAAACTGATACAGTTATAACATGTATATTAGATGAAGTACAATTTAGATGGTTCTTTAATGAAAATGGATTCAATAATAATTTAATCAATAAATATATAAAAGAACTTACACAAATGGGGTTATTACCTATTTTAAATAATTCTTATTATTTACCAATATTAACTAGAATATTTGGCTTTATATTAGCAGATGGTTCGATTAATATTTATGAACGCAATGGAAATAAATTTACTGCGTGTAGTTTGTGTTTTGGGACAGAAACGGATGTAGTTGCTTTTGAAAATGATATAGCTATTTGTGGGTTTAATAAATGTAAATATAATAACAGTAGTAGAGAGTTTAATTCTGTAACGCATACCACCTATAATGTCACGCATAATGGTATTTTACCAGCATTATTATTAGCACTTGGAATATCTTATGGAAAAAAAACAGAACATATTAGAAAGGAAGTCCCCTTTTGGATAATGAATGGGAGTAAATTGATTAAACGAGAATTCTTAAGTGGATTTCAAGGAGGTGATGGTTGTAAAATTAGATGGAATAAAATAAATAGCGGATATAATTTTATATGCGCTGAAACGTCTCAGCAAATTAATCCTAAATATATGAATTCTCTTATACATTTTATGGCACAATGCGTTGTATTAATAAGAGATTTTGATGTGGAAGTTTCAAATGTTAAATATTCTAAAGTAGAAGATAATAGAATTAAAGTTGCTTATAAAATTAGCGATAAACACACTAATCTAATAAAATATTTTGATGCTATTGGATATAGATACGCTTCAACTAAAAATAATTCATCAATGGTTATTATTGAATATTTAAAATATAAGAGAATATTATTTGAAGAACACTTAAAAAATATTAATATTATTAGAAAAATGCACGATGATAACAAGAGCAATACATTTATTGCAAACGAAGTTAAAGTTAAAACTAATTATGTAACAGATGTTATACGTAGTTATAAACATAATAGAAAAATATCAATGAGACATTTAGGAAATGATACTATTGAAAGTTGGATCAAAGAAGTTCAAATAATTAATAATATGTTATTTGTTCCAATTAAAAGTATAACACAGGAGGATATAGTAATGGTTTCTGATATCACTGTTGAATCTGACAATCATAGTTTTATTGCTGGAAACAACTTTCTATCTAGCAATTGCGCACAAGCCAAACAAGCGATGGGTGTTTACGCCACTAATTTTAATGAAAGAATGGATAAAACTGCGTATGTTTTGAGTTATCCCACAAGACCTTTGGTAGATACTCGTATTATGAATTTAATCAAGTTAAATGAAAATCCTTCGGGATGTAATATTACTGTAGCGATTATGACGCATACTGGTTATAATCAAGAAGATTCATTACTTGTAAATAAAGGTTCTATTGATCGTGGATTATTGCAGATAACTATTTCACATACTGAAAAAGATGAAGATAAACAGAAAATTAATGGGGATGAGGAAATTAGATGTAAACCAGACCGAACAAAAACAAAAGGAATGAGATTTGGTAATTATAACAAAGTTAATTCAAAAGGGGTTGTGCCTGAAAACACATTGATTGAGAATCGTGATATTATTATTGCAAAGGTGTGTCCTATTAAAGAAAATAGAAATGATCATACAAAGGTAATTAAATATGAAGATGGAAGTAAACAATATAAAACTCTTGAAGAAACATATATTGATAAAAATTATATTGATAGAAACGGAGATGGCTATACTTTTGCAAAAGTTAGATTGCGTTGTCTAAGAAAACCAGTTATTGGTGATAAATTCTCTTCTAGACACGGACAAAAGGGAACAGTTGGAAATATTATTCCCGAAGAAGATATGCCTTTTACTGCATCTGGAGACAGACCAGATATTATTATTAATCCTCACGCAATTCCATCTCGTATGACCATTGGTCAGTTAAAAGAAACGTTGTTAGGAGAGGTATTAGTTAAATTAGGATTATTTGGAGATGGTACAAGTTTTGGTGAATTAACGGTTGATGAAATTTCAAAAAAATTATTAGAATTAGGACACGAATGCCACGGTAATAAATTATTATATAGCGGGTTAACTGGAGAACAAATAGAATGTAGTATATTTATGGGACCAGTATTTTATCAGCGTTTAAAACATATGGTAAATGATAAACACCATAGTAGATCGGTTGGTCGAATGGTTAATTTAACAAGACAACCCGCAGAAGGTCGTAGTCGAGATGGCGGATTAAGATTTGGAGAAATGGAAAAAGATGCAATGGTCTCTCACGGTGCGTCTAGATTTACAAGAGAAAGAATGTATGATGTATCTGATAAATATCATGTATATATATGTAAAAAATGTGGATTGGTCGCATCGTATAATAATGAATTACATATTCATTGTTGCAAAACGTGTGATAATCGTGTTGATTTCGCGTATGTTGAAATTCCATATGCATGTAAATTGTTATTTCAGGAACTAACTACTATGAATGTTGTGCCAAGAATTATTACGGAAAATGTGTAAATAAAAGTTTATAGTATATAATATTTTTTTAAATATTATTATATATTATGATATTCAATAATATTTCTAATTTTTACAACGTATCGGATTATTTACCAATATTAAATGGATCTTTAATTGCTGATTTAATAATCATTTTTTTACTATATCATGGAATATTTAATTCATTTTATTTAAAAAAATGGTATAAAAAATATCAATTAAGCGCAGTAATCGCAGATGTGTTAATTTTAGTTATAGGAATCATTATAGCAAGATTTTTATATAAATACTTTTTTGATGCGTTTACTATTTGGAAATTTACAGGATTGGCAGTATCAATACAAATAATTCACGATATTCTATTTTATATCTTTTTTAAATCAATCCCAAGAGGGTATAATTCTATGTTGGATTTTTTCAAAGATTACGCAAATGAAGTAGGTGGAGGAGCAATAATAGGAGATAGTTTTATGATGATAATTGCATGTCTTTTCAGTTCCCATTTCGCTACTCATTCTTTAAATTCTAATATAATTATATTAGTGTTTTTAACATATTTGTTTCCTTATATGATTAACTATATTTGAAAATTTATAATTGTTCAAAATAATATTTACACTCATCAATAAATATATCTAATTTTGCAAAATTATAACTATATAATGAATTAAATCCTCTACTTAAACTTCTAGAAATTTGTTCTAAATTATCAATCTTTTTTTTAATAGTAAAATGATAAACTACATTATCGTTAATATTAAGTGTTCTATCGTTACATAATATATTAATATGTGTGTAAAAAGGTTGATATACTATTTTTAACGATGCCCATCCATATTCTTGAATAATTCCTCCATATTCGTTAGTTTTTACCAAATATGGTCCCCCATTAATAATAAATTCGTTATTCATTAATTATATATAGTATTAAATTAATATAATTTAATATTTTAATTCAATTTTTTTACAAGATATTAACAATAATAACCATATAAAAAGAAATAATATATATTTGAAAACAACTTAAAGAGCGAGTGGCGAGAATTAATATGTATTTGAAAATAACTTAAAGAGCGAAAATATATGTTAATATATAACTAACAAATATGGAAACCAATACTAATTTTAATAAACAGTATGATGAAAATAATGAATATATATATGACTATACTGCATTTGTTCCTTATAATGATAAAACAGACAGACCATATCAACCACCTAAACGAGGACCAAGAAAAAATAAAAATCCTAAAAATGTTATTAGAAGAAAAAATTATAAAGAATGTATGTATAGTTTTTGCTGTAAAATATGTGGATGGGGTTTAAAAACAACTTAAAGAGCGCAATGACGCGTAATTTCTTCATATCATTTTTATAATTGTTGTAGTTAATGCAAATAATATGCCTCCCCATAATGTATCTATTAAAACGGTTGTCCAAGACCATTTAGAGAATAATGCCATATTAGTAGTTTCATATACACCATAGATAATTAACCCCAATAAAAACGCATCTAATATACTACGATTTGGAATAATAATAAAATAGTTAATTCCAAAAATAAGAATTATATAACATATTATTATAGCGTAACTATTTATTTTAATTGATGACCCTTGAATCAGCTTAACCTGGTTATTAAAATAATCTTTGATAAAATTTAAATATACAGAATCAATCATTATAAAGACGATTGAACTAACAAATATATAAATAAATTGTTTTCTTGTAAGTAATTCAAACATTATACTATTAGTTTAGAAAAGTTATTATTTATTATTATCCACTTTTCTAAAAAGCGGAATTTTTTTTATTCTTCTATAATATAAATGTCTAATAGTATTGGAACAGGATTTTCACAAACAGCAACAGGTTCTTCTGGTTTTACAACTGGAAGCTTAGGCAGTTTATTAAAATTTGTATCTGGCATTGGTTACCCATATAATGGACCAGGACGAAAATTGGGGGGAGGACTTCCAGGATTAATGCCTCAACCAATTATTGACCACGATAATTCAGATGCTTTTGCAAGAACTCGTTTTACATTAAGAGATGCATGGAACACTACAAGTTACTCTGGTAGTTCAAATCCTAAACGTATTATAACCCCTTTTAGAGCTGTAAATAATGCAGGTGATTTACTCAGTCGTGAAAATTTTGCTTGTGGGGGAACGTGTCAAACACCCCAAAGTCGCCCAGGCTTAAATGGGTTAAGACAACATTTTGGTTCAACTTCTACCTCGTGTACACAATCTGTCGTTTGGAGCGCTATTCAGCTTGATAATAAAATACCGTCTTCTACATGCAATGTTAAATACGTATATGATGGTTCAGATTATACTAAATTTAAAAAAAACCAAGCAGTTAATAGAAACTATAACGACAGATCATTTGGAGGAAATGATTATAATACATCACAATCAGCAATACGTCATATTAGAAGATATTAGAGAAACTTTTATAATCAATTTTAACTTAAAGATAATTTACTTATATTTAATCTTGGAAATTGTTATATATAAACCCAATAATTTGTAATGCTTTTGTATCATCAAACACATCAGTATCAGGTAAATACCTAATCTCTCCACCCTTTATTAATTTTTCATTTATATAATATTTATATTCTGTATAAATTTCATTATCCCAATATACAAATTTATGATAATTTTCATACTTTTTATCATATATACTTATTTCATAAACAATTGTTTTTTTGAAATCTTCTTTATATGAACCACATTTAGTGGTTATTGTATAGTCTTCAAATACCCAATCTGGATACACATCTTCAACCATTTTACGAAAAAGATCGTGTGTTTTAACTTTTATTTTTGAATTTGTAAAGTTATATAAACAAATTATTGATTGTTCAGCATTTTTTATAACTTGTGTTAGTTCATCAATATTCATTTGACTTAATAATTCGTCTACTTGTTCTACTAAATTTTCACACATATATTATTATGATTTATAAATAGTAAAAAATAAATGAATTCAATTTTTTATTATTCTTCATAATCATCAAATTCTTCAATACCCCATCCAGAAAAGTATTTCATATTCTTTGGATGAAATCGGTTTTGAATAATCTCTTTATTAATAGGCCATCTGTGTTCTGCAATATGTTTATAATCATAAGTGAAAATTGATGGATTTTTGGATAAATTATACCAATCAATGTTGTGTGGATATTGTTCCAAAAGGTGAATTGCTGCTGGATTTGCCGATAAATAAAGCCTATTAATTATGCGTAGATTTTGTTTCAACGATTCGCTTATTAAATCAATTGCTGCTGGATTTTCGGCTAAATGAGTCCAATTAATTTTGTCTGGGTTTTTTTTAAGAATATGAATCGCTGTTGGATTTTCTGATAAATAAGACCAATCAATTTTGTCTGGATTTTGTTCGAGCGCTTCGCTTATTAAATGAATTGCTTTAGGATTTGCTGATAACAAAGGCCAATAAATTTTGTCTGGGTTTTGTTCTAAAAGGTGAATGGCTGCTGGATTTCTGGATAACATATCCCAATTAATTTTGTCTAGGTTTTGTTCTAACGCTTCGCTTATTAAATGAATGGCTGCTGGATTTGCAGATAACAAATACCAATTAATTTTGTCTGGATTTTGTTCTAGCAAATGAATTGCTTTAGGATTCATTGATAAATAATCCCACTTAATTTTGTCTATATTTTGTTCGAGTAAATGAATTGCTTTAGGATTTGATGATAACCAAGTCCAATCAAGTTTCTCCAAAGGAACCCAATCTCGCAATTTATAATAATGTTGCATCGTTATTGGTATTATTATTATTATTATTATTGTCGTTATTGTATTTTAAATAGTAAAAAAATCAATTCAATTTTTTATTCTTCTTCATAATCATCAAATTCTTCAATCCCCCATCCAGAAAAGTATTTCATATTCTTTGGATGGAAACGGTTTTGAATAATTTCTTTATTAATAGGCCATCTGTGTTCCGCAATTTGTTTATAATCATATGTAAAGATCCCCGGATTTTCTGATAATATTTTCCAATCAATTTTGTCTTTATTTTGTTCCAAAATATGAATTGCTTCTGGATTGGATGATAAATAAGGCCTATAAATTTTGTCTAGGTTTTGTTCTAATATATGAATTGCTGCTGGATTGATTGATAAATATTTCCAATCAATTTTGTCTAGGTTTTGTTCCAGCAAATGAATTGCTTTAGGATTAATAGATAACGATTCCCAATCAATTTTGTCTGGATTTTGTTCTAAAAGATGAATTGCTGCTGGATTAGTTGATAACTCATCCCAATCAATTTTGTTTGGATTTTGTTCTAAAATATGAATTGCTTTAGGATTTAATGATAAGTAATACCAATCAATTTTGTCTGGATTTTTTTCTAGCGCTTTGCTTATTAGATGAATTGCTTCTGGATTCATTGATAATTTAGACCAATAAATTTTGTTTGAATGTTGTTCCAAAATATGAATTGCTTTAGGATTACTTGATAACCATTCCCAATCAATTTTGTCTGGATTTTGTTCTAATAGATAAATTGCTTTAGGATTCATTGATAACATACTCCAATCAATTTTGTCTGGGTTTTGTTCTAATAGATGAATCGCTGCTGGATTGCTTGATAACCTATCCCAATTAAGTTTTTCTAAAGGAATCCAATCTAATAATTTATAATAATGCGACATCGTTATTATGATTATTATTATTATGATAATGTGTTAAATACAGTAAAAAATAAAATCAATTCAATTTTTTATTATTCTTCATAATCATCAAATTCTTCAATCCCCCATCCAGAAAAGTATTTCATATTCTTTGGATGGAACCGATTTTGAATAATTTCTTTATTGATAGGCCATCGTTGTTCTGCAATTTGTTTATAATCATAAGTGAATATTGCTGGATTTCCTGATAACCAAATCCAATTAATTTTGTTGGGGTTTTGTTCGAGCGCTTCTCTTATTAAATGAATTGCTTTAGGATTTTCTGCTAACTGATCCCAATTAATTTTGTCTGGGTTTTGTTCCAGAGCTTCGCTTATTAAATGAATTGCTTCTGGATTGCGTGATAACAAATCCCAATTAATTTTGTCTAGATGTTGTTCTAAAATATGAATCGCTGCTGGATTTTTTGATAACCGCCACCAATCAATTTTGTCTGAGTTTTGTTCTAATGCTTTGCTTATTAAATGAATTGCTTTAGGATTTGATGATAAACCACACAAATTAATTTTGTTTGGATTTTGTTCTAAAAGGTGAATAGCTGCTGGATTTTTTGATAATGCATACCAATTTATTTGGTCTATATTTTGTTCTAATAGATGAATTGCTGCTGGATTTTCTGATAAACAAGGCCAACAAATTTTTTTTGGATTTTGTTCTAAAATATGAATTGCTTTAGGATTGCTTGATAACCAATCCCAAACAATTTTGTCTGGATATTGTTCTAAAATATGAATTGCTTTAGGATTTGCTGATAACCAAGGCCAATAAATTTTGTCTGGATTTTGTTCTAGAAGATAAATGGCTTTTGGATTTTTGGATAACAAATTCCAATTAAGTTTCTCCAAAGGAATCCAATTTAATAATTTATAATAATGATGCGACATAGTTATTGTTATAATTATTGTGTTTATAAATAGTAAAAAATAAAATCAATTCAATTTTTTATTCTTCTTCATAATCATCAAATTCTTCAATACCCCATCCAGAAAAGTATTTCATATTCTTTGGATGAAATCGGTTTTGAATAATCTCTTTATTGATAGGCCATCTATGTTCTGCAATTTGTTTATAATCATAAGTGAAGATTGCTGGATTTTGTGCTAACTTAGACCAATCAAATTTGTTGGGGTTTTGTTCGAGCGCTTCTCTTATTAAATGAATTGCTTTAGGATTTTCTGCTAACCGATCCCAATTAATTTTATCTGGGTTTTGTTCTAGAAGATGAATGGCTGCTGGGTTTATTGATAAATAACTCCAATAAATTTTGTCTGGATTTTGTTCTAGAAGATGAATGGCTGCTGGATTTACTGATAAACAAGGCCAACAAATTTTGTTTAAATTTTGTTCCAAAATATGAATTGCTGCTGGATTCACTGATAACCAAATCCAATCAATTTTGTCTGGATTTTGTTCTAGAAGATGAATCGCTGCTGGATTAGGATTAAATGATAAATTATACCTATAAATTTTGTCTGGGTTTTGTTCCAGAAGATGAATCGCTGCTGGATTTATTGATAACTTAACCCAATTAATTTTGTCTGGGTTCTGTTCCAAAATATGAATTGCTTTAGGATTGCTTGATAACCAAAACCAATCAATTTTGTCTGGATATTGTTCTAAAATATGAATTGCTTTAGGATTTGCTGATAACCAATTCCAATTAATTTTGTCTGGATTTTGTTCTAGAAGATGAATGGCTTTTGGATTTTTGGATAACCAATTCCAATTAAGTTTCTCCAAAGGAATCCAATCTAATAATTTATAATAATTTAACATTGTTATTGTTATTTTTATTGTTATCGTTATTGTGTTTATAAATAGTAAAAAATAAAATCAATTCAATTTTTTATTTGACATAATTATACATGATGTAAATTACACCAACTGAAGAAAAATGAGACAAAACTATAATAAAAAATTGAAATTAATAAATACGTGAATAAATATATTATAGACTATTTGATAATATATTTACAAGAATGTTCCAAATTACAAAGCAAAAAATTAAAAGCTCACCCATTCTTATAGAAATAACAGAAGAGCCTAAAAATGAACAATTATATGATATTATACGTAAACCATATATTTCAAGCGAATTTATTCCGTCTGGATTGATACCAAGTATTATAACTCATCATTTTCCTTCAGCCGAATTAATGTTGCTTTATAATGAAAAACACGGAATTTATAAAATAAAAATTCGCGAGTTGTTAGTTGATAAGGTTAAAAATTGGGAAAATAACAGACCTCCTGATATGGTTCGTTGTCCTGATATAGCCAGATATATATATCACTCTCGAAAACCAGTAGATACAATGGTATCTTTAAGTTTTAACAACAAAAAAGATATATTTGAGGTATTAGATGGGATTCATCGTTTAACTGCATTAAATATTATAAAAATGGAAAATTCAAAACCACTAGATTTAATAAATGATGGTGAATTTGGATCTGGAAATAATGCGAGTTGGTTATTTGAACAATATTTAATTGTAAATATACGATTTAACGCAACTCGTGCTGATTTGATTGATGCGTTTGAGAATCTAAATAAGAGCCAAGCAGTTCCAGAATTATATATAAGAGATGATCAACGAGAAAAACGAGATATAGTAAATACAATTGCAAATGAATGGTGTGTGAAATATAAGAGACACTTTTCATCTACAGACAACCCAAATACTGGATATACAAATAGAAACAAATTTGTTAGTTTGTTAGATAAAATATATGACAAATATAATATAAAAGATTCGTCTAGTGATGAATTAAGAAGGATATTAGAAGATGCTAATATGAAAATAAAGAATAATATTCCTAATAAGGCTACTATTAACCAGCGCGTGACTTGTAGAGAAACCGGTTGTTGGTTGTTCTTGTATAAAAATGAACTTCTAGAAAAAATAATCTAGAATTATAATATAATGGATACTAACAAAATTGTCTTAATATCTGGTCTCCTTTTGCTTTTATTTTTAATTATGCATAATGTTAGAATAGTAACATCCACGCCTACTACAACCGCTACTGCAACAAAAACAACAGTAGTGTATAAAAATCCAGTAAATGTGGTTACACCTCATTATAACCCATATAAATCGCAATATTATAATTAGTTAAATTTCTTTTAGTTATTCTATTTTGTTAGTTTTTTTACAAATGAAAAACTAACAAAATTTAATATCACTTATATATAAATATGACTACTCCATATGGAATATCCACATCAATCGGTTCTCAAACATTTCAAGGTTATGTAAATGCCCCAATAATTGGTCCTTTAGATTCTAGTCAATATCCAAATGCAATGCCTTATCATAGTTACGGTATATTAACAGGACAGAGACCTACCCCCCCACAATTTTTTCCTGGTCAAGAACCAGTCTATACAGAAATGTCAACCAATGCTAGAGCACAATATTTAAGAGCTACTGCTCTAAGTGCTAGACAAAAAGCAATTCAAGACGCTTTAGGAAAACTTGCTCCTCCAATTACCAAGGTATCATATTCTACTCAACGCCAATACCCAGTATCGAGTCACGTTAATTATATTGCTCCTATTCCTGGTTCAATGTATACAAATATTTTAAAAAGTATTGCTGTAGGAAAATCCGCTTATAAAGTGGGATTACCATTACAAGCCCCAATCGGTTCAAAAAGTTATGATACCAGTTACAGAAGGTCTGCCTTACAAAGAGCTCGTTCTGGTGGTTGTAGTGCCCCAAAAAAGAAGGGCTCTATCTATAATACTAGTTTAAGACAATCTGGAATAAATGGTTGGGGGTCTATTCCTAAATCCAATTATTAATGAAAAAATAATCTATTTATATATTATAAATGGCTATTACCGCATCAGCAAACCGATACTATAAAATGCGTTCTAAAGGTTCCATGTGTTCTGGAAAACTAGGCAAAGCTTGTCGAAAAATTAAATCGTGTCGTATGACAAGGAATACGGCAAAAAGAGCACATTTTTGCCGTAAAAAAACAAATACACGTAGAAAACGTTGATTTAAAATACACAAGTAATATTTTCTAACAGTATTATATGAACAAATATTTTGTTGAAGTTTTAGGAACAATGTTTCTAGTTTTTGTAATTTTTGCAACAGGTAATTATTTGGCTATTGGTGCTGCTTTAGCAATTGCGGTTTTATTAGGAGGGGCTATTAGCGGTGGTGCGTTTAACCCTGCTGTAGCGATTGCCTTGATGTATGCGGGAAAAATACCTCGTTCAGATTTAATCCCTTATATTGTTGCTGAAGTAGCTGGTGGTTTAGCAGGTTTTGAATTATATAAATTAGTGGTTAATAGAAGGGCTTAAAAGTCATTATAAATAAAGTTATATAATATTATTTCTTATATTATATTATATGACAAAACATAAAAGAACAAAAAGAAGAAACCAAAGAGGCGGTGCTTGGTATAATCCAATGTCATGGTTTTCAGGAACAGGAACAGAAGATCCATATGCTCCAAAAAAATCAATATTTGATACTATAACAGGGGCCACTACGAATGCGGTTAATAGTGCAAATACTTTAGTAGGGGATGCAGCAAATAGCGTAACTCAAGGTGCTAGTAATATTAGTGATAGTATCAGTTCTACATTAAATACTAATGTGGATGTAACAGGTACACAACAGCCAACAGATGTACAGCCAACAGATGTACAGCCAACAGATGCACAGCCACAACCAGTGCCTATGCCTATGGGTGGAAAAAAACGCAGACGTTCTAGAACAATGAAAGGAGGTAAAGGTGGATTAGGTTTAACATACTATGCTAGTCCTGTTTCTGGAATAAAAGTAGCTCAACCAACCACTTGGATAAATTATTCTACAAAAGGGGGCTCAAGACGTAGACGAACTAACAAACGCAAAACTCGTCGTCATAAAAAATATTAAATATAGTATAATTTTGTGACCATATATCGTAACAAACTTATAAACTGGGAACCATTCCATTTTTAGCCATTATTCGATAAATAATATATATTCCAAATGCTCCTAAGGAGGCAATATATAGCTGTGCAATGGGATCATCAGGTATTTTATAACAAGTATAACATTCATCATTTATCAATGTATTTAAATTCGTAAATGTCTCTTTACATTTAGTTCTGGTGACAGGATTTTTTTTATCTTTAAATATACACGGATCCATATTTTGTATATCTACTAAAGTAACAAAATGACTTTCGGTTGATTTATTATTATATATATCAATCGTCTCCATTTTTAATTCTTGACAATCAGGTTTTGAACCAGATAAAAATGCTTGAAACATTTCCATTGGATTAAATGCGTTTAAATTACTAATAGTTCCTGGTATTAGCCCCTTGAATTCGCTAAAATTTACCCCTGCTCCTGACGATATAAATGGTATATTTCCTGCTGGAACATTATTTATATAAATATATCTATCAACATCTTGTCCAGTAGATTTATCCGTACATTTACCACCTGTTTTAAGAAAAAATTTATTACCTAAAGGTTTACCCGTTGCCGATGCTTTTCCTCCTCCCGAAACTAACAATTCCACATAATTAACTAAACCATCAATATCTTTTCCTAATTGTGATAAACTACCTTTACCCGACATTCCTATCTGTGATGGGGTTTTGATATATTTATAATATGGATAGTCGGGACCTATATATTTTTCTTCAGCCGCTTTTGCATTTGCTAGTACTTCTTCAAATATATTAGACATTATTAAATTCTAATATATAACTATATAATACTTTTTGTAAAGTTTTATAAAAATATTCATTTAATAATCTAATGCCTCCCAATTTGCTTCAACAGTATGGTGAGGAGATTGATATACTAGTGTAAAATGAATTATATTATCATCTATCTTGTTCCACATTGGCTCATCATTCATTTGTGAAAATATTATATTTTTATTTTTATTAAAATTTTCTATGTATATTCTTTTATCATTTGTTAATGTTGACCAAGAACCTTTACAATTACACGTAGTTGATTTTACACCATAAATTCCCATTAGATTTCAATACATAAATATATCAAATAACCTTTATACCCTTTACTTGTTTATTCTTCTTCTTCAATAGAATCTTCCACATTTTCTATATTATCTTCGTCTGTTCCTGTAATATCTGGTGGAGTTGAACCTGCTATTTCTTGAGCATAATCAGCTTGTTGTTGAACTAAACCATCTATTTGGGTTTGCATTAAATCAATCGATTGTTGCATAGTAACCACTTTATCATTCAAGCCATCTAATTTATCCACTCTACCCTTTAACACTTCAATATTTCCTGCATTTTGTTGAGGTAATATTAAAGAATTATTTGGGTCACTTATATTATACGGTTTATACTCTTGAGAACTCGTCGTTGCATTCTCTAAACCTTCTATTAGCGTATTTTGTATAAATATTGGCGAAACCGCTAAAATTATTTGGTAAGTAACTAACAACATAAATAATACTATTAAAATATATATTAATAACATTAATATATATATAGAATTTTTATTATACTTTATTTTCTTTTTATATTTATATAATGTCTACCGCTTTTTATCCAACAAATATGAGACGCCAACCTGCCAGTGGTTATAGTAATAAAAGCACATTAGAAAATATTCCATACGTTCCGTGGAAAGGAACTGGTATTTTTAGTAATCCTATTGGCGTTACATCTACTCATATTAGACCATTAACCAATTTAGATCCTGGTAATGTTTTTCCAACTGGATTTGGACTACCTAGACCAATTAAGCATTATAGAAAAGGAACAGTTATTCCTATTCATTTTAAATTAGATGCAAATAGTAACGTAGAAAATGGAATCGCTGAAAATGGAATCGCTGAAAATAGTACCGCTGAAAATATTGAAACTAAATTAATTGAGTATAATATAAACAGAGCAGTTAAATCTTCGGTAGGTTCATCATTGGGAGGTGGTAATGGTGGCACAGGTCTCATTTCTCAAACGATTGATATGCCTGGATCGTTTATTGTTAAAGATAATGGATTAAAAGAAAAATCAATAGATGGTTTAAATATTGATGCCGAATGTAAAAATTGTAATGGTGTAGGAATAGTTTCAAATTGGATGCCTATTAGAAATTTAACTGAAAAACCTGAGCCTACTGTAACTAATCCTCTGTTATGCTGTAACCAACAAAGAAAAGCATTACAACGAGTGTTACCAACAAATACGAATGTTAAAAAAAATTATTATCAAACTACGTATATGTATTTATATAATCGCTGTCAAACATTCCAACAGCGACAATTTAATTTTATTGTTGGCCCAATTGACAAAAAAATTCTACAATTATTTATAGCTTACCCATTTGTTACTGCTAAAATTATTGAATATTCTAAACCAGGCGACCCACTTTCAATTGCTAATTACTATGTAGCTCAATGTAGTCCAAATTTTACTATTGAAAAGGCTGTTGAAATTGGTTTTATTAATTCTTTATCACGATCATTATTAGATGCGGGATTTATATCTTCTGGTGAATATGATATATTAATAGGTACATCTCCTTTATCAGTGGATACTTTCATTACCTCTTTACAAAACATACTAACAAAAGAGCAATATAAAATTGTAATCGATTATTTATATCAATTAGCGGCAAACCCGTATAATGGTTCAATAATTAGTGGTCCGTCTAATCCAAAAGGTTGCGCTCAAGTATTTTATAAACCAAATAATCCACAATTTGCAAAACAGGGTGGTGTATCAAGCAGTACCAGAATTCTTAAATTAAATGTGGATACTATTACTAAATCAGCATATAACCAACAAAAATTAAAGAATGGTAAAGGTAATCCAGTAAATATTGCTACTGCTATACAATACGGATTTGACCCACGTGTTCCGTATATTTATAAAGATAAAGCACCAACTTGTCAACCACAAACATATATTGGTAATCCATTCTTTTTCCAAGGACAGCATCAAAACAAACTAATATGTAAAACAAAAACAAATGGAGCTGAATATCATACCTATAATTCAGTTAATAGTTTTTCAGCTGGAAATACGATTGGTTCTACACAAGCAAGAGGAGCGGGGTTTTCAAATAAAGATGGTATAAGTAATTCAACCTATTTTGATAATATTCGTGTTTTAACCGCTTAGAATAAGAATAAGAATAAAAATAAAAATAAGAATAAAAATAAAAATAAGAATAAAAAAATATAAATATTTATATATATAATTATTTATATTCTAAGTATTTTCGTCTTTCAAGTCATATTCTATTTCATTTTTTTTGGGTGTTAAAAATATATTTACTTTATCAATAAATTTATTATGAGGCAACTGATTTTTTTCACACCATTGAATGCATTTTTGAATATTATGTCTTTTTAAAATATCCATTTTTTCATCACGATTTTTATTTTTAAAAATATTAATCATTAAATCATACGCCTCTAATTGTTGTTGCCCAATTATCGCATTTGATTCTTCTAATTTATTTAAAAAATGATACGGAATATCTTCATTAATTAATGAAACTATATATTTGTCACGTAATAATTCAGTATTATTTATTTTTGGTATTATTTGTTCTTCTAATTGATTAGTAATATTTACGTGTTCTAATGTATTAGAATTAAATGTTTTGCATACTATATATCGTTCTCCCTTTGTAATATTACTAATAATTGGTTTTACTATAATGACTTTATCGTAAAAAGAAGATAATAATAAAAGAATATCTATTATTCCCTTGTAAAATAGATTATCAATTTTAATTATACATGTTCCATTATTTGATTGATATTTTATAATTATTATTAAAACTAACAACATATTAAGATTATATTTTTTTTTGTTATTATAATCATATTGTTTAAACTCACAAATAATTAAATCTAATTTTTTTTCAAATTTGTTAGTTATAAACATATTATATAATTGAGTATAATCAAAATCCTCGGTAATAATATAATCATTATTCTCTTCCCTTAACATATTTAATATATAATTTGTAGATGTATAATTTGGGGTCAAATGAGCTATATTTATTTTATTTTTTGTTATTATAAAGTCGTGCAAATTACATAATTGGAAAATCTCAATTAATTCAAAAAATATACTTGCGTCTGGTTTTACTTTACTAACCGATAAAATAGACCCTGGAACATTACTATGAATAAATTCAAAAGGATTTACTATTTTATTTATATATTCTAATTCTATGTTTAATTCATTTATATTTATGTCATTTATATTTATGTCATTTATATTTATGTCATTTATATTTTGTTCTTTATTAAGGTTAGTGTTAGTATCTAACTTAAATAATTGTTTATATATATCATTTAAATAAAAAAAAAGACTATAAGAAATATATGGTTTTATATCTTCAGTAGTTAGATTTAAACTA
>Ga0315904_10004348_pt1 | contig 20283 bp, 22 predicted proteins | sample LakEriMetagenome_6_FD_203529 | JGI IMG/M metagenome (GOLD analysis project Ga0315904, IMG submission 203529) | Freshwater fungal communities from buoy surface, Lake Erie, Ohio, United States - Buoy 12 MA120 | ecosystem: Environmental > Aquatic > Freshwater > Lake | place: USA: Lake Erie, Ohio...
GCCGGAAAGATAATTGATTTATCCCAAGCGGTTTCTGCAGAAATAGGAATAGATGATGCGTCAGTCTTTGTTTATCCGTATAATGGGTATGGGGATAGTAGATTGATTAGACACATCTTAGAAAATGATAAACCAGATGCCATTTTACATTTTACAGACCCACGATACTGGATTTGGTTATATCAAATGGAACACGAAATCCGTCAACAGATACCAATTATGTATTATAATATTTGGGATGATTTACCATATCCCAAGTATAATAAACCATACTATATGTCTTGCGATTCATTGTTCTCCATCAGTAAACAAACATACAACTTGAACAAACAAGTATTAGGTGCGGATGAACCTAGGTATCTAAAGTATGTTCCGCATGGAATAAACACTAAACGGTATCATCCGTTATCCCCCACCGATGAAAAGATGTTAGAAACTAAACAACGTCTGTTCAATGGTGCAGAAGTAGACTTTGTATTATTATACAACAGTAGAAATATTCGTCGTAAACAAACATCAGATATTATATTAGCTTTCTCTGAGTTTATGAAAAAGCTTCCAGCTGAAAAGCGTGAACGTTGTCGATTTGTATTACACACACAACCAGTCGATGACAATGGTACAGATTTACCTGCGGTTATTCGTGACGTTACACCAGACGTAGAACAATATATAGTGTTTTCACCAAATCGTACAGAGTATGAATATCTGAACCATTTGTATAATATCGCTGACGTTACCATCAATCTTTCTAGTAATGAAGGATTTGGATTAGGTACTGCAGAAAGTATTATGGCAGGAACTCCTATCATTGTTAACGTCACCGGCGGTCTTCAAGACCAATGTGGATTTATGGATGACGAAGGAAACTATCTTGACCCCGATGTTCATTTCAATTATGATTGGGGTAGTAATCACGATGGTCGTTATAAGAAGCATGGTGACTGGTCATTCCCCATCTTCCCATCCAACCGCTCTATTCAGGGTTCACCATTGACACCATACATCTTTGATGACCGTGTAAAGTTTGAAGATGCAGCTGACCGTATTATGGAAGTTTATCTATTAGGTCGAGAAGAACGGAAACGCCGTGGTGAATTAGGACGCCAGTACGGGTTAACACACGGGCAGTTTACAGCAGAACGTATGTGTGAGTTGTTTATCGAAGGGATAGACCATACATTGAGTACATGGACACCACGAAAGAAATTTGAACTAGTGAGGGCATAATGAGTAAGAAAGCATTAATTTTCGGTATCACGGGACAAGATGGGTATTATCTATCAAAGTTATTAATTGAAAAAGGTTATGATGTCCACGGAGTAATCCGGCGTCATAGTAATCATCAATCAGAACTAGGATTGGTAGGACAACTATCAGGTTCTATTACGTTTGAATACGGCGACCTAACTGACGCCACCTCGGTGGACACAATTGTTCATAAAGTTAAACCCGATGAAACGTATAACTTAGCTGCACAATCTCATGTAAAAGTTAGTTTTGATGTACCTGGATATACTGGGTTAGTCAATGCTATGGGTGCATTAAACATAATGGAATCACTACGTAAATACGCACCAACATCAAAGTTCTACCAAGCATCCACTTCGGAAATGTTTGGTAACGTAGTTGATGAAGATGGGTTCCAAAGAGAAAATACACAAATGCGTCCTGTAAGCCCTTACGGAGTTTCTAAGCTATTCGCTCACCAGATGGTTAGTATCTATCGTAAACAATATAATTTATTCGCGTGTTCTGGTATTCTTTTTAACCATGAATCGCCTAAACGTGGTGATAACTTTGTTACTAAGAAAATAGTAAATTATGTAAGAAACGGTGACTTTTCTCAAAAGTTAGAACTCGGTAACTTGGATGCTCGTAGAGATTGGGGGCACGCGGAAGATTATGTTTATGGTATGTGGTTAATGTTACAACAAGACACACCAGATGATTATGTACTTTCAACTGGAACAACTTATTCTATAACTGACTTCTTAACGATGGCATTTACTAAAAAGGGTCTTGATTGGAAAGATTACGTTGTAAGTGTTGAAAAGTATCAACGTCCTGAAGATGTTCATCATCTGAAGGGTGACTCTACAAAAGCACGAACCGTATTGGGTTGGCTACCAAAACATAATTTACAAAGTTTAATAGATGACATGATGGAGAACTAATAATATGAATATTGAAAGAAAACCAGTATGTGTGATTCGTGCACCCTGTGCTACCCGCTCAGGATACGGAGACATGAGTAGAGATATCATTCGTCATTTTATAGAATACGATAAATACGATGTAAAAGTAATATCAGTAAATTGGGGAGAAACCCCAATGAATGCTCTTGACGCAGAAAACCCAAGAGACAAGATGATATTAGATAGAATATTACATAACCCCTTACAGTCACAACCAGAATTATTTGTTACAATAACGATTCCAACAGAGTTTGAGACTATTGGAAAGTATAATATTGGAATAACTGCTGGTATAGAAACTACAATTGCTGCACCGCAGTGGATTGAATCATGTAATAAGATGGATGTTGTGTTCACCATCTCTGAACATTCTAGGAATGTTTTACTTTCTTCGAAATTTGGTAAGCAGGGTCCAAATGGAGAAAACATCGGCACATTAGAAATAGAAAAACCAATAGAAGTACTTCATAACTGTATAGACCAACATATCTTTAAAAAGTTAGAATACGAGGCAGACATATTACCATCAATCAAAGACGTATTTGCAGACATACCAGAAAAGTTCTGTTATCTGTTCGTTGGTCACTGGCTACGCGGAGATATGGGAGAAGATAGAAAGAATGTTGGGTTATTAGTTAAAATATTCTTGGAAACATTCAAACAAATAACTGATAGACCCGCTCCAGCGCTTATTTTAAAAACAAGTGGAGGTAGTTTCTCAATTCTGGATAGATTAGAAGTTACCAGAAAGATTAAACTAATACGCGATACCGTGACACTATCCGAGGGGCAAACTATGCCAAACGTATATGTTTTACACGGAGAATTAACTGACATGGAAATGAATTCTTTGTATAATCATCCTAAAGTAAAGGCACACGTTAGTTTTACGAAAGGAGAAGGATTCGGCCGTCCGTTACTAGAGGCAACCATCAGTGGAAAACCAGTTATCGCTTCAGGTTGGAGTGGTCACATGGACTTTCTAAATGTAGAAGATTCTGTTTTGGTCGGAGGTGAATTAAAACAAATACACGCCAGTTCTGTTTGGGATGGTGTATTAATCAAGGAATCTTCTTGGTTCTCCCCTGATTTACAACAATCGGCCAATGCACTCGCTGCGGTGTTTATGGACTATGAAAATTTCCGTAAGAAAGCACATAAGCTCGGAAAAGAGAATAGTAAAAAGTTTTCATATAAATCTATACAAAAAAGAACGTGGGATTTGTTAAACCAATATGTACCCGAATTTCCTAAGACCTTACCATTGGTTTTACCCAAACTTAAAAAAATAGAGTTACCAAAACTTACTAAGGTAGAACAATGACATTTAGTACCACAGAAAAGAGCATAAGTGTTAACGAAATAACACCAGGTATGTTCGTAAAGTTTTCTTATACTAAATCTGACGGTTCGTCTGGTAACTATTCCATTTTGGTTGTAGACCCGTATGTAACTTCTGAGCGTGCAAAGTCTCCACAGTTACATGGGTATAATGCAGACGGTGTAAGCGAAGAACAAATCGTAGAATTTTTGTTTGGTCTAAATTATCCAGTAACAGTAGATGTAAATAATGAAGAGGTATTACTACCAGAGCTTTCACAACAAGACGCGTATGACTTATTGAAGTCCATAGTTACCATAGAAAGACCTTATAGATCATTTACATTAAGTAATATTGGTTCTGTATATCAAGTTACCATAGAATTACCAAATGAGGTTTTTTCTTTTGTAGATAGTAATATAGAACTCTCTTCTAATACATTAAAAAATCAATTTGTAGAATTATTGGATAACAAAAATTATCTAGGAATAGCTAAACTAGCGGAGTAGTGTATGAACGAAAATGATATATGCCCCCAAGATGTAGAATGTGTGGATAAAGAAGCATTTCCCTCGGTCATGCAGATGGCTAAAAACCTGATGAGTGACGGGGGTAAGATATTAAATAATGCTATACAAGGTAATTCTACTTTGGTAGATGACACCATACGAGAACAACGGTGGTCCACATGCTTATCCTGTCCTCGATTACAGAATGATAGATGTTTAGAGTGTGGATGTTTTATGAAAGTAAAAGTAGCGTTTGTAACGTCAAAGTGTCCAATTGAAAAATGGTAATCTAATAATGGAAGAAATTTTAAAGTTAGTTGAAGAATATATAAACAAAAAAGAGTCCCAAAAAACATGGGAAGCTGGTAAGGATTGGGTACAATATGCTGGCCCATATTTTTCGTCCGATGAGTATGTACGAGCGGTAAAGACATTACTCAGTGGGTGGTTGGTTTTGGGTGCTGAGGCTAATAAGTTCGAAGTCAAGTTTCCTAAGTTACTGGGTAAGGAATTTGGACTATTTGTTAACAGTGGTTCGTCTGCCAACTTACTAATGTTATTAGCACTGACCTCAAAACGAGGAAAGAATTTACCAAAGGGTACAAAGGTTATTACACCTATCGCGGGATTTCCGACTACTATAAATCCTATATTACAGGTTGGGTTTCAACCTATCTTTGTAGATATTGAATTGGATACGTTGAATTTAGACTTAGATGCGGTTGAACGTGTATGTCAAGAACATCCTGATGCTAAGATTATTACCTTTGCTCACGTACTAGGTAATCCGCCAAACATGGACCGTTTGATGGAGATTGTACAGAAGTATAATCTTATTCTTCTTGAAGATTGTTGTGATGCCTTGGGTTCGACCTATGACGGAAAGAAGTTAGGGTCGTTTGGTGAACTCGCTAGTTGTTCCTTCTATCCCGCACATCACATTACCACGGGTGAAGGTGGATTTGTCGCGGTGAAGGACGAAGAAACAGAACGTATCATCCGTTCGTTCCGTGAGTGGGGCCGGGGATGTTATTGTATTGGAAAACAAAATTTGTTGGAGAAAGGTTCCTGTGGGTGCAGGTTTAATAACTGGTTAAAGTCTTTACCTGATTATCTATTTGACCACAAATATGTTTATGAGGAAATAGGATACAACTTAAAACCAATTGAGTTACAAGCAGCTATAGGACTAGCACAAATAGATAAGTTGGAAGAAATTGGAAAGAGACGTAGAGAAAACTATAAAAATTTATATGACGCGTTTTCTAAGTACGAGCAGTATTTCCACCTACATACCGCTCAACCTAAATCTGACCCAGATTGGTTCGCATTTCCTGTTACGGTCAGAGATGATGCACCTTTTAAACGGTCAGATATATGTCAGTTTTTTGAATCTCATATGATTCAGACTAGACCTTATTTCGCGGGTAACATCATGTTACAACCCGCGTATGATGGAATGTACGATGTAAATGACATAATAGAAAAATTCCCTATTGCTCGAAAAGTCACAACAGATACTTTCTTTCTAGGTACTAGTCCCGTAATCGATAAAAACAAAACCGATTACATTGAAAGTATACTAAACAAATTTATCAGTACACTTTAATATGATTAGTAATTTTTTAATGGGTGGTAAACTTGGTGATTTTTTCCAAGCTATGTACACCGTAAAAAACCTAACTAAATTAAATAATACTAAAGCACACATTTATCTGTATGATATCGGGTGGGAGTTAGGTATAGAAACTGCTCACAAAGAAATTAGTGATTTGATGCTAAAACAAGATTACGTCCATTCAGTTTCTATTCTTGATGATTATGAGTTTGGGAGTATGTTCAATTCTCCACTAAAACTCTATAATAAAAAACTTTTGGATGAAGGGTATATTGACCTAGGTGATTATATACGGTCACCGTGGTTGTACAAGGCATGTTGGACTGAACTACACAGTAACACGTTTAAGTTTCCAATAGGGAAAGAGTATGCATGGATACAACACAATAAAGTCGATGAAAGATTTATTAATAAAGTTTTAATTCATAGACGGTTTAATCCTGTGAGATTTAATCAGAGTTTCCCATATCAGCATATAATAAATGAGTATAAAGACAACATTATATTCGTATCTTCTTCGGAAAAAGATTATCAAGAGTTTCCGTACAAGGACTCTTTACCATTCGTTAAAGTTAGTTTAATAGATGATTGGTTTACTGCAATTAATTCATGTTTTATGTTCATATCAACATTAACTGCTCCTGCTTCAATGGCGCATGCACTTGATAAACTTAGAATAATAGAACTTCCGCATACGGCGGATGTAATGCATTGTATCGGTGAAGAAAAATATTCATCAAATGTACACTGGTATATTGACGAAACACGTAATACGCTTAAATAAATGAAAAAGTTCTTAATCAGTACTCATGGGTTTGATATGGGGATTGGAGGACTTAAAGTTCTTCACAAACTCTGTCACCTACTAAATGAAAACGGATATGACGCATATTTAATACCATTAAACTTTGATTGGTCCTTCTCTGTATATGAAGGATACAATACAAAGATGGTAACTCAGGAAATATTGGACAATTTAGATGATGTGATTGTTGTTTATCCCGAAAGTTGGTTTGGTAACTATCTTAATGCTCCTAACGTTGTTAGGTGGATGATTGGGTTTCCTAGCGAAGACCATATAAAAACTTGGGATGATAATGACCTTTGGTTTTGGTATGTCCCGGCATATATTACCGATAAATACAAACAAAAGGATTCTGAGAACTTATTATACGTTGGCGAACAACATAGAGATATATTCTATGATTATAATCAAACTCGTCAAGGAAGTTGTTGGACACTAAGAAAGGCCAAGGACATAGTTACTCCCGATGATTACATACACCCAACCGATAGTATATTTATACCCTATCGTGCCGCAGGGGACTTAATCAATCTAGCTAAATTATTTAATACCACCAATACGTTCTATTGTTATGACAGTTGCACATATATGCACATACAAGCTCTGATGTGTAATACTGATACCGTTGTGGTACCTATGGGAAGAACAGACGAAGAATTTTTTAACGGATTTGAATTAAATAAATACATCGCGTATGGTGTGAATGACTTACCCAGAGCTAAAAGTATTAGAAATGAGTTTTTTAACCATTTAGATTTAGTAGAAGAAAGAACCCTACAACAGTTACACACTTTTGTCGAGAAATGTTATGCTTACTTTAAATGATTTTAGTTTTTTAATAGTAACAAAGGTAAACGATGTAAACAGACTCAGAGGAGCATACCAATCTATAAGACGATGGTATCCAGACAATGAAATAGTAATTGTTTATGATGGCGTACCTAGTGTGAACTTAAATTTGAATGATAGAGAACTTATAGAAGTACACTCACCCAACAGGGTGTATGTTAGTGCCGGATACAACTTAGCATTAAAACATTCCACGAAACAATGTTTTGTGTTTGTCCACGATGATACGTTTGTGGCGAGTAACTTTTTAGAGAATATCATACCACACATATCAGAGAACCAATTTTGTAATTTCACCACCGTTGAACCTCCTATATATAACGACCCCGACACATTGTTAAAACCCATCAAAGATTTTGGAAGAAGTATTGAAACTTTTAATCTTGAAATTTTCAATTCGTTTTGCGAAGAACACGTAAAACAAATAACAAATCCTGTTGTTGATTCTCCGTTTGGTGGGTTTTTTATGGCAGGATTTAAGAGTTCACTTGATAGTGTAGGTGGATTTGATGAATACTTTCAACCATATTTTTACGAAGATGCAGACCTAATGTTACGGCTACATATAGCCGGGTTTAAATTCGTTCAGGTTTTAAACAGTCTAGTGTATCATATGGGAAGTTTGACATCACGAGGAACTACTGAAAGTGATAACTCTATGCGAACCACTTCTGTGTTATTCATTAAAAAATGGAAAACTGCGTGGGAATATGCAAGACTTTACACACTTGGTAATGGTATACCATATAAAAGAATTCTAGCTGAAATAGAATGTAAAAATTGTTCTCCAGAACTACAGGCATTTATATCTCTCATAAATGAACCAAATAATTATATAAAGGTTTCGCTTGATGGTACTAAATTAGATCGTCAAGATTTTGAGTATTTACAAACCCTTCCATATGTGTTACAATCAATAGAGGAAGAGGGACAATACAAGTTAGGAAACCTAACAGTACAATATAAAAAGGATATGTCAGATGTCTAAAGTGGTTATTTCAAACATGATGCGATGCAGAAACAAACAATCATTCTTTGCATTATATCAGATACAAACAAAAATACATAAGATTGACCCCAACATAGACGTAGAATTTCACATCTTATGGGATACCGACAACAATATAAAAGAAAGACAAGACGACGACCATTGGTCTAATCTTATAGATAAACACATCCATAATCTAGTTTCTTACGATAGACAGTTTTTTAGAGACTATGTAAAAAATTATTATGGACAATCCGATACGTCTAAGTTTGAAGCATGGGGGCCTCCAAGTTATCATATATTCATGGGTCACTATCTACGTAGAGTAAAATTATTTGATTACTATCTCATATACGATGATGACGTACTATTAAATGATGACTTTTCATTGGTTCTTAATTTAATACTAAATAAAGTTCCTGTTCTTATAAGTGAACCTATGAATTCTGCTTGTGATAAAGTTCTCTTTAATAAACTGGTAGAAATATATGGTGGGGAGTTCGTTAACATATATCGTAATAGAAACCCACATCTATTTGGATTTAATGCAGGATTTCAAGGTATAGACTTAGCCATTTACGACCAGTTTTTAAGTGTGGATAGATTCGAACACATGTTGTCTTTGTTTGATATGCGAAGTCCATTTAGAGAAGATGGAACAGAGATTTGGGGAGATGAACGATTTAAATTAGATACACAACAACAATCATTCTTCAGCTTAATGAACACTGTCTTGTCTAGGAACCCTCCACATATTTTAGACCCCAACGAATATTTTGTAGCTCCAAGTTGGGGACGCCATCCTGTATATGGAGAATTGAATCCACAGGATGAACTAGATGGATGGACGGTGTGTTTGAAATCTAAAATTTCGCATTTTATAGGACATACACACGGTCAAGGTAAACCAAGAGTTTTATTAAAGAAAATAGATGAGTACTTACAAAAAGAGGGGTTTGAGTTATGAGTCAAAAAATAGTATATGTAACGGGATGTTTAGGATTTATCGGAGCGTATGTAACCAGAACTTGTTTACAAAAAGGATGGTATGTACGTGGTATAGATAAACTAACATACGCGTCTCGACCAGAACTTCTGGAAGAGTTCTCTAAATACGAAAATTTTATATTCGAGCAAAAAGATATTAACGATATTAAGTTTTTATATGAATGCGATTATGTTATCAATACCGCAGCAGAAACTCACGTAGGCAACTCCATAGTTAGTAGTGAAGATTTTATTCATTCAAACATCAATGGTGTTCACCGCCTATTGGAACTTATCAGAAATTATCGGTCAGAAGGCAAGGATGTTCCTACTATGTTACATTTCTCCACGGATGAAGTGTACGGTGATATCGACGTAGGTGCGCATACTGAGACGGATTTACTTAAACCCTCAAATCCATATTCCGCCACGAAAGCAGCGGCGGATATGTTAATCTTGGCGTGGGCTCGTACATATAAGATTCCTTATGTAATCGTTCGTCCGACAAATAACTACGGGGCAGGTCAGTACGTAGAAAAACTTATTCCAAAAGCATGTAAAAGTTTACGAGTAGGTAAGAAAATTCCTTTACACAATAATGGAACTCCAACTCGTAATTGGTTACATGCACAAGATACCGCAAATGCTATTATCACTATAGTAGAATCTGGTATAAAGGACGAAATATACAATATTTGTGGTGGATTTGAACAAGACAACTTGACAACTTGTAAAAAGATAATTAAGTTATATAAGGGAGAAGATGACCCATATCCATACTTAGACTTGACTACAACTCGACCTGGAATGGATATGAGATACGCTCTAGATGACTCAAAGTTAAGAAGTTTGGGGTGGGCTCCTCAGATGGTATTTGATGATGAACTAGTTAGTATTGTAGAGTTTTATAAAAACAATTTTATTTGGTAAGGAGTATATGATAACAAAAGACGTATCCACAGAAAATCCTTCTGAACACTGGGAATTTGTTGAGTGTGATAATCAAATCGCATTAGACTTAGGTTGTGGTCGATGGGAAAAGGTGGAATTTAGAGATCAAAGTTGGCCAACTACTCCCGAGTATTTAATACAACGTGGAGCATCCCATGTGTATGCATTTGATATAGACAACGAAGAAATAGAGTGGTATACTAATAATATAACGCCAAAGATGAATGTTACAGCGATACACAAACACATCACAAGTGTTACAGATATCCGTCATATGTTAGAAACATATAACCCTACGGTTATAAAGTGCGATATTGAAGGAGCGGAGTCCGTGTTTCTCGAATTAACCGACGAGGAATTTACTAAAGTAAAGTTCTATGCACTAGAAACACATTCAGATGCTCTTCATCATAGATTTACGGAACAGTTTTCTCGTCTTGGATATACAATAGTAGCTAACATAAATTTAGTTCACGCACCACCAATGAAAGCCATATTTGCTAGAAAGGATTGATATGAAAAATAAAGTATTTGACAATTTATTTGTTTTGGAACTTGCCAACAACCACTGGGGTTCGCTGGAACGTGGTAAGCAGATCGTTCGTGAGTTTGCAAGAGTAGTAAAGGACAATAAGATTAAAGCTGCTATTAAACTACAATTTCGTGATGTTGATAACTTTATTCATAAGGATTTTAAAAGTGAAGGAGAAGGTAAAGATTTATCTAGTCTAAAGAAACGTAGTAGATACATTCAAAAGACATCAAAAACAAAATTGTCATTTGATGAATTCAAAGAATTGGTAGAGTATATTAGACAGCATGATTGTATTCCTATGTCTACACCATTTGACGAAAAGTCGGTTGATTGGTGCGTAGAGCTAAACCTTCCTATTATAAAAATCGCCAGTTCGGATATTAATGATTGGATTTTACTGAATAAGATAGCAAAAACTAAAAAACCCGTTATTATTTCAACTGGTGGCGCTAACGATAAACAGATAGATGATGTAATTAATTTTTTCACCAATAGAGACATTCCAATCGCTGTTAACCATTGCGTATCAAAATATCCTAGTGAAGATGATGAATTAGAATTAAATCAAATTGATTACTTGAAGAAAAAATATCCTAACTTAGTTATTGGGTTATCAACTCACGAATACCATGATTGGCATTCTTCTATGTACATTTCCTACGCTAAGGGAGCAAGAACATGGGAACGTCATATTGATATACCATATCCACCAAACCACGAACAAAAAGAAGTTTCTTCATACTGTTCTTTACCACACCAAGTAGATGAATGGTTTAAAGCGTTCAATCTTGCAAGGACAATGTGTGGAACGTCTACAAATGAACGTAGAATTATTGATGAAAAGGAATCAAATTATCTGGAATCCTTGTATAGAGGACTATATCTTCGCCATGATTTAAAGAAGGGGTCGAAGATAAAGCTTGATGATTTGTATAGTGCTATTCCTTGGCAAAAGGAAATAGGACAAATTACATCCCGTCAATACTTCGATGGCGATTTTACTTTAAATAAGGACTTACAAAAGGATAGTCCATTAACAAAAAAGGATATTGAGTAATGAAACTGTCAGATTTTGTTGTTAAGTTTTTTGAGGATAAGGGTATAACAGATGCATTCACCGTCTCCGGCGGTGGATGTATTCATCTAATAGATTCTCTACGAACCTCCAACATGAATACAACGTGCGTACATCACGAACAGTCCGCGTTGATGGCGAGTGAAGGATACTTTCGGATGAACAATAAGATGGCATTAAATGTAGTCACTACTGGCCCAGGTGGAACAAACGCAGTTACTGGACTATTGGGATTATGGTTGGATAGTATTCCATCCGTAATAATTTCTGGTCAAGTACAAAAGAGTCAACTATCGGCGGGTACTGGTTGTCGTCAAATTGGTGACCAAGAATTTGATATCTTAAGTGTTGTAAAACCTATGGTAAAGTATTGTACGATGGTCACATCACCAGATGACATTTTAAATATTCTTGAAACGGCGTATCAAACTGCAATAGAAGGTAGACCTGGGCCAGTGTGGATTGATATTCCTTTAGACTTACAAGCAGCAACAGTAGACCTTGACAAATTAAACTCTGTTTCTTATATTCCTAAGATACATCAGATTGGTCAAGAAGTAATATCTAATATTAAACAATTACTAGAATCTTCTACCAAACCTGTTGTAGTAGTTGGTAATGGTGTGCGTTTGTCCGATACCTATACGGAACTAAATACATTTTTATCTAAGAATAATATTCCTGTAGTCACTGGTCCACATTCAGGAGTAGACGCGGTTGACAATACTCTTCCTTATTATGCAGGACGTATTGGGATATTAGGTCAACTAACCTCCAACCAAATAATACAAGAAGCTGATTTAATTTTAGGAATTGGTACCCGACTACCAGTAAAGATGACTGGTTATAATGTAAACGCATTTGCTCCTTATGCAAAGAAGGTTTTGATTGATATAGACATCAATGAAATGAATAAGCATAAGTTTCATGTGGATATGAAAATAGTAGCGGATTTACGTGACATATTACCATTACTAGTGAATACAGAATTCGATTTAAATATCGATGAATGGAGAACTTTTGTTCAAAGTAAAAGGAAAGAACAAATCTATGTTTATGATAAACATAAGAACATGCAGAACTACACAAGTTTTTATCAGTTAATTAACAAAGCTCCAAAGTTCTTCGGTAATACTCCGATTGTCACTAGTAATGGTACTGCGCACGTTATTACATTACAGACATATAATCTAAACAAACATCAACGTTTATTTACTAACGTGGGATGTGCAAGTATGGGATACGGGCTTCCGGCGGCTATAGGAGCTTGTTTAGCCAACAACAAAAAAGATGTAGTATGCGTTGAAGGTGACGGTAGTATAATGATGAACCTTCAGGAATTACAGACTGTGGTGGGATATAACTTACCAGTTAAAATTCTGTTGATTAATAATGATGGATATCTATCCATCAAAATGACACAGGAAAGTTTTTTTGATGGCCATGAATTTGGAAGTGGTAAAGAGAACGGAGTAACCATTCCTAATTTCGAGAAGCTATCTAACGCACTAAACATTCCATACTATAAAATAGAAAATAATTCACAAATAGAAGATGGATTAGATGCGTTTATGAAACATGAAGGGTACTGTTTATTGGAAGTGTTCGTTCACCCAAAAGAACGACATGAACCAAAGGTAACACATAAGGGTATAGATGCTGATGGAAAGATTATACCAGGTACATTAACGGATATGAAAATCACGGAAGGTTTCTAATGAACGTATTTTTAACAGGTGGTAATGGCGGAATAGGTAAGGTCATTAAAGAATTACTTGAAGCGGCCGGAATATCTGTGGTAGCACCTTCCTCCGAAATACTGGACTTAAAAAAGGAATTTACCTTACCTACCGACCGTTTTGATGGATTTATTCATTGTGCGGGAGTAAATTACTTAAGTCCATTCTCTGGTATAGACTATTCTTCGTTTGAACATCTATTACATATAAATACGTTATCATTTATTAAGTTGTGTTCTCGGTTAAATATCAATGATTCCTCTAATATCATTGCTATTGGATCATTATACGCGGACGCGACTAAAGAACATAGATTACAATATTCTGTATCTAAACATGGATTACTTGGTGTTGTAAGAACTTTAGCGTTAGAAATGTCTGGGAGAAAGATTAAAGTTAATATGGTTTCCCCTGGATTTGTTGATACCCCGATGACCCGCAAAAACAATACTACAGAACGTATTGATTATTTAAATAACAATATTCCATTAGGACTGGTTAGTTCCCAGAGTATTGCAGAACTGTGTCATTGGTTAGTTACAAAAAATACATACATCACTGGTCAGAATATTAAAGTTGATGGTGGGTACTCACTAAGAGGTATATAATGCAAACGTTTAAAATTAATAATACAACACTCCAAACAACAACAGAATTTACTCCTGTATTTCAAATCAAATCACATCCAGAAAATTATTTAGTTAAGTTCGATACGCTTCCCGATTTATTTTTAGAAAGTGAAATAGTTCTAGTTGACGATAATGTAAAACAACTTTACAATATCAATCATTCTAAACTGATAACGATAACTGCGATTGAGGAGAATAAAAGTATAGAAACTGTATTAGATGTTTGTGAACAACTTACTCAATACGGTTTTGATAAAGGTAATACATTAGTTGTTATTGGGGGTGGTATATTACAAGACATTGGCGCATTCACTGCAAAAATATACAAGAGAGGTATTAATTGGAAATACTACCCAACCACGTTACTATCTCAGGCGGATAGTTGTATTGGAGGGAAAACCGCTCTTAATTATAAGAATTACAAAAATCAACTAGCGTTATTCTCGGCACCATCGGAAGTCATAATAGATACCAGATTCATCGATACTTTAAAGAAAGAAGATATTGTATCTGGTTACGGCGAGATAGTCAAACTCTTTTTTGTTGGCGGTGAATTTTATGTGAACCAGTTGGATACCTTACCCATCAGGGATGCTATCTTTCATTCACTGATGATTAAAAAGGCGGTCATTGAAGTGGACGAGTTTGAATATGATGAAAGAAAGTCGCTTAACTACGGACATTCATTTGGTCATGTAATCGAACCGTTAACAAACTACTCCATTCCTCACGGAGAAGCAGTACTACTTGGTATGTATATTATAAATAAACTGTTTGATAACAACCCACGTATAACGGATATTATAAACCGTTATACCGATATTGCAAAGATTAAACATATTTCCACCAATACGATAGTACAATCGTTACGTAGTGATAAGAAAGTTAAAAATGGTATAATCACCTTCGTACAGGTGTCTACGCCAGGAGTTACTACGTTCGAACCAACCCCTATCGACGAAAAACTAGAAAGAAAAGTTTATGAAATGTTTGTTGATTGATTTCGGAGCATCATACATTAAAACAGCGATGTATGATACCGATACCGATGAGTATTCTGATGTCAGGAACACTGATTCTCCATTTTTAATTAGTGATCACATCAGTAAAAATGAATTGTTAGAACTATTATCTGACATAGTAGTTTCTTACTCGTCAGCAGAAGCTATATTCCCTTGCTCAATTCTTGGTGGATTTTATGAGCAAGATATTTATTATTCATGGAAAACAAATAAAACTCCGAAAAAAAATTATTGTTTACTCAGTGGGTTGTTTGTGGGTGAATCAAGCTTTCACGTTCACACACACCACAGAGAATTTACTGATGTAGAAACATATGCAGATGAACTGAAAATACTAGGTTATATAAACGATATTCCAATGTATTCTGCCTTAGGCGATACTTTCTGTGTTATGAATTCTGTTACCCTTACGGATGATAGTGTTGGTATAAATCTCGGTACGGGTTCTCAGGTTTTTTATAAACACAACAACGAATTAGTTGTTAAGATGTATATTCCGTCAGGTCGTATGCTACTAATGTTCGATAAGTTTTTTAATGAATTGAACTTTGATTTTTTCTCATCACTCACAAACATCACAGTAGAAGATGTATTAAACTCGACTCTACAATTAAACTTGAACGTATTTCCACAGGCGCATGAGTTTGTTGATGGTGGTCATATAACACACATAACAGAAGATACGTTTACCGTAAAAAACTTATTGTCATCTATTTTACGAGAATATGTACAACAATACATTAAGTTAATTCCGCCAAATACAAATAACATTATTTTACTTGGTGGGATAACCAAAAAATTAAATATACTACCTGATATATTTAAAGTATATTGTTCAGACAAGAATGTTATAATAAGCGACGATGGTATTTTAGACACCCATTTGGGTATCGTTAACTTTATTACCGATAGGAATAAATCATGAAAAAAATAGTTACGTTTATAAATTGGCACCAGTATGGCGACTTATATCATTTACGTGGAATGTTGTCGTGGATAGTAAGACATCTACAAGAAACGGACATAGAATGTAATTTTTTACACAACTGTGATAACTTACCACAGTTAGTGGATGGTGTATCATTTAGTCACTTTCGTCCGCATCACAACAGAGAAGAGATTTTTAGTCATACCTATACAGGTGTACGAGGCGTCCACGAACTTATCATAAATACATGGATTGCTAGTTATCCAAACTTTTGTGGTACGTTTGATTGTATTAACGCCACGACCTTACATGAACAGGCGATTTATATTATAAACATAATAAATTTTACATATGGTATTAATATACCACATCCAGAGGTGGTAGATATTATTCCCACAACACCAACTAACTTACCAAATATATCCGCGGTAGGTGAGTTATTAAAATTAACTAAAAAGTATAAAAAGAGAGTACTACTTTGTAATGGTCCAGTTCACTCTTCACAAACTCCACAGTTTAGTATAGCAGAAAAAATTAAGACTGTGGTAAACGAACATAAGGACTGTGCGTTTATATACACCGAGAAAGACCCTGCAATTCAACTCGACAACGAGTTCGTTATTGATGATATAATACCTAGGAATAATCTTAACGAGATTATATACATCAGTACATTTTGTGATGTTCTGGTAAGTAGAATGTCTGGTCCTGGATGCGCTATATGCACGCGTGAAAACTTTTTTAATCAGGACGTATCGTTTATTTGTTTAACTGACAATCAAAATCTTGCTCATTGGTACAAAAATGGAACCTGTAAATATGACTGGACAAACGATTATTCTGATAAGTCGATAATTGAAATTATTAAAAAACATTTATCTTGAGGAACTGATGTTAGGAGAAACCATAGAACAAATAATACAAAGTAAAGTGCACCAGATTTTATCTGAATCAAAAGAGGCGTATCTTCCAGAGGATATTATTCAAACGGATAATATCGGTGAGGTAATAGAAAAACTTGCAATACTTCATATACGAATGTGGTACTTAGAAGATGCCATATCCTCCGCAACATCAGATACAGAAATAGCGGATATCAAAAGAAAATTAGACATTTGTTTTAAACAAAAACGTCCAAGTTATGTTCAGGCTATAAATAAAATGATAGATAAAGCTATAAGACTGGATGAATCTTTAGTTGAGGATTCCGTCAAACATTACAAAGGATTTGTATGAAGATTGGTATCACGGGGGCTAACGGATACATCGGAAGTACGTTGGTTCGTAAACTGTCATCGGTTCATGAAATAATACCGATTACGCGTGCAGAAATAGATTTATTAGATACTAACTCTGTTAACAAATACTTTACCCATAATACATTTGATGTACTTATTCATACTGCTATAAATGGTGGGAGTAGATTAAAAATAGAGACATATTCGGACTTAGATAATAATCTAAAAATGTACTATAATCTACTTGACAATAGAAATTCTTTCACTAAATTTATTAGTATAGGGTCTGGGGCTGAGCTATATTCCTTGGATACCCCATATGGATTAAGTAAACACGTTATACGTCAGTCTATTCTTGAAAAAGAAAACTTTTATAACATAAGAGTATTCGCTGTATTTGACGAGAATGAACTACCGACTAGATTTATAAAAGGAAATGTACAACGTTATATAAACAAAGAATCCATGGTTATTCACCAAGATAAAAAGATGGACTTTTTTCATATGGAAGATTTTGTAAAAGTAGTAGAGTACTACATTAGTGAATCTTCGCCGTCTAAAGAATTTAACTGTACGTATGAACAAACGTATCTCTTATCGGAGATAGCAGAAAAAATTAATACTCTGTCTACATACAAAGTTCCTATCGAAATACAATCAACTTCATATGGTAAACCTTACAGTGGAGTACCAAATGGAGATATAATTTCTTACAGTGGATTGGATGTAGGAATTAAAAAAATATACGAGCACCTATTATGCAGAACATAAGTTTTATAACTAACATGGGACGTAACAACTTAGAATATATGAAGTTGTTGTTACAGTCTTTGAAAGAAAACCTAGACAATAAAAACCATGAGATTATTGTTTTCGTTGACGCCGATAATGAGAACGCTAAGGAATATTTACTCAAAGTAAAAGGTGAGTTTAACGACTTAAAAATACTTTATAATAACATAGATATTCCAATTGGGTATCAACGTAATAAAACTATTCTTACAAAATATGCAAAGTATGACATAGTTAGTTACTTACAGAGTGATATGGTTATCGGTACTCATTATGATACTGAAATATTGAAGGATGTGAAACGTGGAAGAATCTTAAGTTCAACGCGAGTAGAACCACCTCTCCACGGAGCGTCTCCTGTAACGGTTACGCGAAATTTCGGATTACATCCAGATGAATTTAATATAACCGAGTGGAATGTATATTCAGACAGTATCAAACGTACAGAGTTGATTAATTACTTCTTTGCCCCGATAACTTACTACAAAGATGACTGGATGTTGTTAGATGGATATGACACAGTATTTCGTAGGGCTAGAGAAGATTCTGATTTGGTTCAAAGGTGTTTACATGCTAATATAGAATTGGTTCAAACATTTTCTGCAAACGTTTATCATTTTACCTGTGTAACTTCTCGCGGAAAAGATTGGTATAAGAAAAATAATACGGAATCCCAGACCAGACTTCAACTACAGGGAGTTGCGGACAATATTGAAGTTAAAAGGTTTTTACGTAAGTGGGGTAACTTTAATCATGGAGAAGTAGCACTACATAAGTTAGACTTAGACTTAGTAGTTAAAAATTATCCGTTAGAGTTTATAGAACACATCGAACCATTTTTTAGTAGAGTTTGGTTATCTAATGAAGATGACCGAAAAACCCTTATCAAAAAATATGATGAGTATCACACAGTAGCAAACGAATTGTTGAGTGTAACTAATGACACTTGGGAAAACTATAAACATTTATATCGGGTAGAAGATTTTACTACGATATTTCAGATTGGAGAACCATCAGACTTTTCGGTGAAAGTAGAAATTGATTTCAATAAAATTAAACCTAATAATCAGTTCTTAAAGAACTTACAAAATTTATATCAGTTGTTGATTGATTGTGAAGCTGGGAAGTATGAGATAGACGGGGTAATTATCACGGTCAATACTATAAAAGTATTACCCGTTTCCGTAAAAGCCGATAATCCCATTTTTGACGATAACGTTTTAACGGTATATTAATTTATGAATATAAAGGTTATAGGTTTGAGCGGGAAGGCGGGAAGTGGTAAAGATTATATCGCATCTCGTATTATTACGCCCAAATACGGATATGTTCCGTTTTCCATCGCATGGCATGTAAAAGCTAATTTAGTGGGAAAAGGACTATTGACGTATGAAGAGGCGTTTGTTACCAAACCACCACACGCCAGACATCTTCTCCAACAGGAAGCCACAGAATCGGGAAGAGATATATATGGAGAGGATATGTGGTTACGAGCCGCCGACAGCTGGATGAGAACTATTTATGAGAGTTGGGGAATACACAGATTTGTTCTTCCAGATGTCCGTTTCCCAAACGAAGTAGAATATATTAGGAAAATGGGTGGGAAAGTTATTCGTATCATGGCCCCCAATCGGGTGGCACAGTCACCGTTGACAGATGAGGCAAGAAACCACTATTCAGAGACGGCTTTAGATGATTATCCCATTGACAAATTTGATGGAATTATATATAATGATATAGGACAGGAAGATACCCTGTTAGAACGTATTGAATCACTTAACTTAAAGTAAGGAGAAGGGAAATGCCGAAGTGGAGTTTTAATGGACCAATCGATGACGATTTTGAATTTGAAGATGACTTCAACGTAGACGAGTCATATACAGGATTCCAGAAGATAGGTCGTCGGAAACGTGGAGAAGAAGAAGTAAAAAACTCCAAGAAAAAGTCCAGCGTAAAACACCAGAAACGTCCAGATAAAGAATAAATAAACTATTTATAATAGTACCTTTTAGTGGACGTATTATGAATGAATTAATGAGAGATTTTCTATCTAAAATTATAGTGGTGGAAGCTAAGGGTAGTGGTTTGGATATGACCAC
>Ga0315904_10004350_pt1 | contig 20276 bp, 28 predicted proteins | sample LakEriMetagenome_6_FD_203529 | JGI IMG/M metagenome (GOLD analysis project Ga0315904, IMG submission 203529) | Freshwater fungal communities from buoy surface, Lake Erie, Ohio, United States - Buoy 12 MA120 | ecosystem: Environmental > Aquatic > Freshwater > Lake | place: USA: Lake Erie, Ohio...
TGCGCGCCGGCATGGCGACGTTGGCCGTCGCCGAGAAGCACGACGTGCACTACTCCACCGTGCGCAAGGCACGGACCCGTGTGCTCGGTCGGCAGCGCAAGCACCGGCGCTGGAACCGATCGCGGCTCGCGATCGCTTGCGCGCAGGGAATGACCATCGCCGAAGTGGCTGCTGCGTGCCGGTGCTGCTACGGCACCATGCGGCAGGTGCTGAAGCGCTTCGGGCTGAAGTGCAAGCGCGTCGACAGGCGGATCAAGATCAGCCGCGCGGCGTTCGTACAGGACTGGCGCGATGGGATGCCGTTCCGACAGATGGCGCGGAAGCACGGCTTCAAGTCCGTGCACGGGGTGAAGACCAGGCTGCGGCGGGAAGGCGTGCCGGTGGACCGGCAGGCGGTGAGCGCGTGATCGTCCTCGGCCTCGATCCCGGCATCACGACCGGATGGGCGATCTACGACTGTGCCCACCGCCACTGCATCGCCGGCGGCGAGTTCCCCGGTCACAGCATCCCGAACGATCTCGCCGACCGTTCGCAGTTGTGCGTCAACGTCATCGAGCGCTTGCGTCCGCACGGCGCGAGCTACCCGCAGGTCGTCGAGGCCGCGTACGTCTGCGGACGCCTCGTGGGGATGCTCGGCGACGAGCGGCGCCCAGTGCACGAGTTGCGCCGCGACGACGTGCGTCGAGAACTGCAGATCGCGACGCACGGGGCGATTCAGGTCGCCGACGACACGACCGTTTGGGCTGCCCTGCGCCTCCTGCACGGGGACGGCTGCACGCGTCAGGGCGGGCCGCTGCACCTGCTGAAGTCCAGCGAGGCGGGGCACCAGCGCGCGGCGTTGGCCGTCGCTGTCGCCTGGTGCATCCGCGAGCGGCTGTTCGTGCCGGCGGGGGCCGCGTGACGCGTCTACTTCTTCTCGGCGGCGGCGCGGCTGGCCGCGATGGCGGCGCGGACGCGTTCCAGGTCCAGCTTCAGGCCGGCAGCCAGCACCGAAACCGTCCCGAGGTGGGGCTTTGCGACCTTCCCGTTGCGGAGTCGCCAGACAGTTCGGGGATCGAGGCCGTTCTCGGTGCACCACTCGGTCAGCCCGTGCCCGTCCCGCAGAGCTACAGCGAGCAGGTCGTCCAGGGTCTCGGGGCGCTTCGGCACGCGCTGCCTTCTAGCGCAAATGTCCGAGGGAATCCAACCGAGCCGCTTGACTTCATCGTGCAAATGTCCGAAAAGGACCGAAGCAAGAACGCCCCGGCCGCCGCCAGTCTTGGCGGATCAACGGCGACCGGAGCTGACCAGGAACCGCAAGGAACCCAGCCGATGACCACCGTAGCCACTGCGCCAGCTCCGGCGCAACAGAGCGCCTCGCGCCTCCCCGCTCGCCTTCGCCGCGCCCTGCTGCTCGGGATCCGCGCGCAACGCACCCAGCGCCACGTCTACCCGGACGGCATCTACACGGCGCGCAACCAGCACTTCGAACCGTCGATCCACTGGGGCACGGTCGCCATCGGGAAGGCGGTCGAGCAGATGACGGAAGGCGAGCTGGCCTACTTCAACGCCGGCCTGCGCGCCAAGTCGCCGTCGCGCCCCAGCTCGCGGCGCAGCCAGCAGGTGCTCCGCTACTCGAAGCTGCTGCGCGACCTGCTCGCGACGCGTGACGACGAGGGGATGCTCCGCCGCCTGCGGCTCTGGCTGCGGAAGAACCTGCTGCCGAAGGTCGTGCTGACCGCCGCGGACCGCGCGCAGGCCGCCGAGGCCGGGAGGCGCGCGTGACCAAAGGCATCTCAGCCGGATCCGGCGTTGGCATGGATCGGAAGGTGTCGGCTCGGCAGCAGCTGATCATTCGCTGCCAACGACAGATCCTGAATCTTCTTGGGCGGAGTTCGCCGTCGCAGGAGTGCCGATCACTGCTGGCGGACCTCAAGAACTTCATCACCAACCAACCCAAGGTGCGGCCCGTCGATCTGCCGCCGTGCGACCCTCACGCCATCTGGCTGCGAGCAACTGCGCACTGGACGGAGAACAGGGGGCAGATGATCGAGAGGGCCATCGCGGCTGGGACGCCCGTCCCGGTGCCGGCCGGAGACCTCGCGGCGATGCGGGACAGGATCGAGATTCTGACGAACATGATCCGTCATGTTGACCGCGAATTCGCAGATGACTTGAAGCGGGCCGACGAGGCTGGGAGGCGCGCTTGAGCACCTACGACCTCCGCGAGCAGCAGCTCGCCGCTTGGACCGAGCGCCGTGCCGACGAGACGCGCGCGATGCTGGCGACGGCCGGCACCGCGCCGCAGCCCGAGGGACGGCACACCAGCGAGGACGGGAAGTGCCTGCGCTGCCGCGGCGCGCTGTTCGTCCTGGAGCGGCAACCGCACCTGCAGCGCGACTGGTGCTCGTGCTCCTTCTGCGGGTCCACCATGCCGGCGGTCATCGGATCGGCTGGCGAGCCGATCCGCATGCCGGGGCTCGCTGAGTCGGCCGCCGCGAAGGCGTCGCTCGCGCTCGGCTGCATCGCCTCCCTCGCGGTCCTGCTGTGGGACGCGCACCTGAACTACCTCAATCACCAGTAACCAAAACCCTAACAACGGAACCAGGAGAACGACAAATGGCAATCTCGCTCGCAGACATCAAGCAATCCCGCATGGGGCCGCCGCGCCTCGTCATCTACGGCCCCGAAGGCGTCGGCAAGACCACGCTGGCCGGGCAGATGCGCAAGCCGGTGTTCATCGCCGCTGAGGACGGATTGCCGAACGGCGTCGCCTCTCTTCGCCCGACCAACTACGCCGAGGTGCTGCAGTGCATCGAGGCGCTGATCAACGAGGAGCACGACTACAAGAGCGCGATCCTTGATTCGGCCACGGTCATCGAGCCCTGGCTGCACGACCACGTCGTTGCGACGGTGCCTCACGAGAAGGGGCACATGGTGCCGAACCTCATCGCCTACGGCTTCAACAAGGGATTCGACCACGCGGAGAAGGAGTGGCGGCACACGCTGCTCGCCGGCCTCACCGCCCTGCGCGACATCCGGGGCATGAGCGTCTGCCTGATCGCGCACGCTCACACCGAGCGCGTGGAGAACCCCGAAACCGACCCCTACGACCGGTTCCAGATCAAGGTCCACAAGAAGGCCGCCGCCGCAATCTGCGAGTGGGCCGACGCGGTCCTGTTCGTCAACCCGAAGGTCGCCGCGGTGAAGGCCGGAGAAACCCGCAGCGGCGAGGAGCGCAAGCGGGCAGCAGGCGACGGCAGCGCCGTGATCTACACGACCTTCCGCCCGGCTTGGCAGGCGAAGAACCGCTACTCGATGCCGCGCGAGGTGCCGCTCGTGCAGGGCGACCCGGCCGCGACGTGGGCGCCGATCCAGGCCGCCATCGACGCGAAGGTCACGTACAGCCCGACCGAGGTCCTGCGCGACGCCTTCATCAATGGAGCGCCACCGCTCCCGAACTGCGCTGCCACCAGCTGACACACACAACCTGTCCCGTAACTCCAAACACGAAACGCAAGAGAGAAAGAACGAGAACGACAATGGGTAACCTCAACTTCGACGCCTCCGGCATCGCCCCGACCACTGCCTTCGACCCGCTGAAGGATGGCTGGTATGCCATGCGGATCATCGAGTCCGAGATGGTGCCGAGCGAGAAGGCCGGCGACATGCTGAAGCTCCGCCTCGAGATCGACGAGTCGGCGCACCCGGAGATGGCGAACCGCAGCGTGTTCCACCGGCTCTGCCTGAACCACCCGACCAGCGCGCAGGCGCGCGAGATCGCGCAGCGCACGCTGTCGGCGATCTGCCACTCGATCGGCAAGCTGCAGATCAGCGACACCGAGGAGCTGCTCGGCCAGTCGCTTCGCGTGAAGGTGAAGGCGCTGCCGGCGCGCACCGACGCCGCCACCGGCAAGACCTACGAAGCCAGCAACGAAGTCGCTGGCTACAAGGCGCTGAGCGAGAAGGTGGAGGCGTCGGCCCCGGCCCCGGCCACCACGCCGACGGCGAAGCCCGCCGCCACCACGGCGCCCGCGGCGTCCCGTCCGGCCACGCCCAGCTGGAAGAAGTGACCCATGGCCACTCCCTCCTGGGTCCGACCTGTTGCGGGGGCGCCGGCTGCGAAGCCGGTGCCCGCCGCACCGAAGCCGCCGGCGACGCCGGCAACAACGCCACCGGAAGCGCCGCAGGTCCCCGCGGCGTCGGGTGGCCTGACCATCGTTCGTCTCACCGCCGAGAACGTGAAGCGCCTGAAGGCGGTCGAGATCGTGCCCGACGGCAATCTGGTGGTGCTGTCGGGCAAGAATGCGCAAGGCAAGAGCTCCATCCTCGACGCCATCACCTACGCGCTCGGCGGCAAGGGTGCGGTGTGCGCCGAGCCCATCCGGCGCGGGCAGGAATCGGCCGAGATCGTCTGTGACCTCGGCGACCTGGTCGTGAAGCGCCGGTTCACTGCCGGCGGTGGGACCACGCTCGAGGTCACGTCGCGCGAAGGGCTCCGCTTCCCGTCGCCGCAATCGATGCTCGACAAGCTGGTAGGCGAACTGACGTTCGACCCGCTCGCGTTCGCGCGGCAGAGCGCGAAGGACCAAGTCGAGACCCTGCAGCGACTGCTGGGTCTGGACTTCTCGGAAGCCGATCGCGAAGCCGAGCTCGCCTACAACGAGCGCACGCTGGTCAACCGCGAGCTGAAGGCCGCAGAGGCGCGGCTGAAGGCGATGCCGCCGATGCACGCAGGCACGCCGAAGGAGCCGGTCAACCCCGGCGACCTTGCTGGCGAGCTGCAGAACGCCAACTTCACCAACAGCGACAACGCTCGGCGTCGCCAGCTGGCCGACAGCTGCCGCGAGGACCTGCGACACCGACAAGCCGAAATCGTCAGGATGCGCGAGGCGCTTGCCCGAGCAGAGGCAGAGCTGAAGGAGCTGACGACGAAGCAGGCGGAGCAGGAAGCGCGCGTCGCCCTCCTCGTCGACGTCGACACCAAGCCGATCCTGCAGCGGATGCGCGATGCCGACGCGGTCAACCAGCGCGTGCGGGCCAACCAGCAGCGCGCCGAGGTCGAGAAGGAGGTCGCGGCGAAGAGCGCGAAGTCCGACGAGCTGACCGGCCGCCTCGACGAGATCCAGCAGTGGAAAGCCAACGAGGTGGCGAGCGCCAAGATGCCGGTGTCCGGCCTCGGGCTGTCGGACGACGGCGTCACCCTGAACGGGCTGCCGCTGAGCCAAGCCAGCGCGGCGGAGCAGCTGCGCGTGTCGGTCGCCATCGGCATCGCGATGAACCCGCGGCTGCGCGTGCTGCTGATCCGCGACGCCAGCCTGCTCGACAAGCAGTCGCTGGCGCTGGTCGCCGAGATGGCGAAGGCCGCCAACGCCCAGGTGTGGCTGGAGCGAGTCGAGGACGACTCGGCGACGGCCGTCGTCATCGAGGATGGGATGGTGCGGGAAGCGGCGGGGGCATCGTCATGACCAATCCGACCACGACGGTCCCTGTGGTTCTCGAAGCGTGGGCATGCTTCCGCCCGGACGGAACGATCGCCCGTTACTACAAGGACCACGGGCCACTCTGCATCTTCGCCATGGAGCACGAGGCAATCTCGGCCAAGGGGGCGCAAGAGGTCGTTCGAGTGGTTGGCGTTCGTTCAGCGGCGGGGGCGCAGGCCTGATGGCGCCCCTCCCGCTGATCCCTGTCGCGACCTCGGCCGCCGCACTGCACGCCGCGTACGAAGCGCGTGCGGCCGCGGCGGCGCCGGGGTCGGAGCACGACTGGCGCCGCGACCATCTCGGCGCGTCGCTGATCGGCCACCCGTGCGATCGCTACCTCTGGCTTTCCTTCCGCTGGGCGCTGAACCCGCACCGCAAGGGGAAGCTGCTGCGCCTGTTCGAACGCGGGCACCGCGAGGAAGCGTGGATCGTCGAGGACCTGCGCGCAGCAGGCTTCGCCGTGCAGGATCGCGATCCGGCCACCGGCGAGCAGTTCCGCGTGACCTGGCACGGCGGGCACTTCGGAGGCGGCCTCGATGGGCTGGTGGCGGGGCTCCTGGAAGCGCCCAAGACGACGCACGTCCTCGAGGTGAAGACGCACAACCTCAAGTCATTCGAGAAGCTGCAGAAGGACGGCGTGAAGCGAAGCAAGCCGCAGCACTACGCCCAGATGCAGACCTACATGCGCGGCCGCGGCCTCGATCGGGCCTACTACGTCGCCGTCTGCAAGGACAACGACGAGCTCTACACCGAGCGAGTGCACTTGGAGCCGGCCTTCGCCGACGAGCTGATCGCGCGCGCGCGCCAGATCATCGACGCACCCGAGCCGCCGGCCAGGAAGCCCGAACCCGACTTCCCGCCGTGCCTCTACACCACGGCGGAAGGCGTCCAGCACCCGTGCCAGTTCCGCGACCTGTGCTTCGGCGACGGCGTAATGCCGGAGCGGAACTGCAGGACCTGCATCGACGCGACGCCCGCAGAAGGCGGTTCGTGGCGCTGCGCGAAGTTCGAGTGCGAGATCCCGAAGGAGCACCAGCGCTTCGGCTGCCGCGAGCAGCTCACCATCCCCTCGATCGTCAACATGCAGGTCGCCTCGGTCGACGAGCACGGCCGCCGCATCACCTACCAGGCCGCCGACGGCCGGTCCTTCGTGGAAGCGCCACGGGGAGGTGACGCTTGATCGCCCTCTCTCAGCAGCAAGACGCCGCCTGCGCGGCCGTCCTCGACTGGTTCACGCTGCAGCACGAGCAGGTGTTCCGGCTGTTCGGGTACGCAGGCACCGGCAAGACAAGCATCGCGAAGATCCTGGCGCAGGCGATCCGCGAGAAGAGCGGGAAGGCCGTCGTGTTCGCCGCCTTCACCGGCAAGGCCGCCAGCGTCCTGCGGGACAAGGGCTGCCACGGCGCGTCGACGATCCACAGCCTGATCTACAAGCCCGTGCAGGTCGGTTCGAAGGTCACGTTCATGCTGGCCGGCGAGGACCTGCGATCGAAGCGGGTCGCGATGGTCATCATCGACGAGTGCTCGATGGTCGGCGAGGAGCTCGGCCGCGACCTCGAGTCCTTCCGCGTGCCGATTCTGGTGCTGGGCGACCCCGCACAGCTCCCGCCCGTCGGCGGTGGTGGCCACTTCACCAACCACGAGCCGCACGTCCTGCTGACCGAGATCCACCGGCAGAAGGAGGGATGCGGCATCCTGGACATCGCGACCGCGGTGCGGATGGGGCAGCCGCTTCCGCTCGGCACCTACTCCGAAAGCGCGATCCGGCCACTGTCGGACCTGCACCGCATCGACCCGTTCGAGTTCGACCAGGTCATCGTCGGCAAGAACGCCACGCGCCGCAGCTGGAACGCCAAGATGCGCGCGCGCCTCGGCCGGACGTCGGCGCTGCCGGTCCCTGGCGATCGCCTCATCTGCCTGCGCAACAACCGCTCGGCCGGGATCATGAACGGCGAGCAGGTCACGGTGGTGGAGGCGAAGGAGGGGCCTGACGGGAACCTGCACGTCACCTTCGACCACGACGGCGACGTGAAGTCGCGCTGGGTGTCGACGCACTACCTGCTGGGCAACGAGGGCGACGCGCCGTGGAGCGGCGACGAGCTGCTGTTCTTCGACTACGGCTACGCGATCACCTGCCACAAGAGCCAGGGCAGCCAGTTCCGCCGGGTCCTGGTCATCGACGAGTCGCGCGTCTTCCGCGAGAGCGCGGCGCGCTGGCTCTACACGGCACCGCCTCGTGCGCGCGAGCACGTCACGGTGGTGCGATGAAGAAGCACACGTGCACGTGGTGGTGCCGGCCGGTGGCCGCCCTGATCGGCTCCGCAGCAGGCTGCCTCGTCGCGGCCCTGATCGTGGCCATCGTCAAGGCGTGGAGGTGGCTGTGACCGCCGCCCCCTCCCTCTTCGACGACACGCCGCTGCAGGTGCCGCCGCTCGCCATGCAGCTGCGCCCGTACCAGCAGGAAGCCGTCGACAGCATCTTCGCGTGGTTCGACAAGGAGACCGGAAACCCGCTGGTGGTGCTGCCCACCGGGGCCGGCAAGTCGCTGGTGCTCGCCGCCTTCATTCACGCGGTGCTGTCGAACTACCCGCGCGAACGCATCCTCGTGCTGACGCACGTGAAGGAGCTGATCGCGCAGAACCACGCGCAGCTTCTGCGCTGCTGGCCGGGCGCGCCCGCCGGCATCTGCTCGGCCGGGCTGCGCCGGCGCGAGCACGATGCACCGGTCCTGTTCGCCGGCATCCAGTCGACCTACCGGCACGCCGCGAAGATCGGCTGGGTCGACCTGGTCCTGGTCGACGAGGCCCACCTGATCCCGAAGGAGGGCTTCGGCATGTACCGCGCCCTGCTGAAGGACCTGCTGTCGATGAACAGCCAGCTGAAGGTCATCGGCCTGACGGCGACGCCGTTCCGCACCGGCGAGGGGTCGCTCGATGCCGGCGCCGACCGCCTCTTCCACGGCATCGCCTACTCGGCGAGCCTCGTCGAACTGATCCGCGACGGCTACCTGTCGCCGGTCACCACGAAGGCGACGGCGTCCGAGGTCTCCACCGCCGGCGTGCACCGGCAGGGCGGCGAGTTCGTCGCCAAGGAACTTGAGGAGGCCGCGCTCTCCGGCGACCTGGTTCAGCGCGCGTGCAGCGAGATCATCGCGCGCGGCGCCGACCGAAAGGCTTGGCTCGTGTTCTGCTGCGGCGTGCGGCACGCGAAAGCGGTCGCCGCGCAGATTGAGGCGGCCGGCATCACCTGCGCCTGCATCTTCGGCGACACGGACCAGGGCGAGCGCGACGAGGCGATCAACGCGTTCAAGGCCGGACGCCTCCGCTGCATCGTCAACGTGAACGTGCTGACGACGGGCTTCGATGCGCCGCACGTCGATCTGATCGCCCTGCTGCGGCCGACCTGCTCGCCCGGGCTCTACGTGCAGATGGTGGGGCGCGGGCTTCGCAGAGCGCCGGGGAAGACCGACGCGCTGATCCTCGACTTCGGCAGCAACGCCGGGCGGCATGGGCCGATCGACGCGATCGCCATCACGCAGCCGAAGGACCGGAAGGAAGACGCCAAGGACCCCACTGAGCGCGTCCTCGCGAAGGCCTGCCCGAAGTGCCAGACGCTGGTCGCTGTCGCGATGCGCCAGTGCCCAGACTGCGGGCACATGTGGCCGGAGCCGACGCCAGACCACGCGGCGAAGCCGGACGAGCAGGCGACCCTGGTGCAGGGCACGCACCCGACGGGCGGCATCGAGCGGTGGGAGGTGCAGAAGACCTTCTACCGGCTTCACCGCAAGGAGCTGAGCAAGCCGCCGACGCTCTGCGTCGAGTACCGCTGCGGGTTCCACCAGACGGCGCGCGAGTGGGTCTGCCTCGAGCACACCGGCTACGCCAGGCACAAGGCCGTCGCGTGGTGGAAGAGCCACGGCGGACAGATGCCGGCACCGGAATCGGTCGACGTGGCCCTGGCCCGAATTGAGTGCGGCGAGCTGCTCGACGTGGCCGTGGTGACGGTCGACGTGCGCGGCGAGTACCCGCAGGTCAAGGGGACTCGCATGGCGGCACGTGAGGCTGGCGAACAGGACTTCGCCGCGAAGCCGGAGACAGGAAACCCCAGCGACTACCAAGACATCCCGTTCTGACGCAGCAGACGGCGAGATCGACAGCGACAGCGACTGCAACCGCCCTGGGAGGGGCCGATGGCACAACACGAAACGAGCAGCGCCCACCCGGGCGAGGGTCAGGCATTCACTTCGCCGATCGATGCGGCACTGCGCTACGCGTCGATCGGCTGGCCGGTGTTCCCTTGCCGGCCGTTCACCAGCGTCGCCGACCGAGAGAACAAGAAGCCGCTGACGACGCACGGCTTCCAGGAGGCCACCACCGAAACCGCGCAGATCGTCGAGTGGTGGCGGAAATGGCCGCAGGCGCAGATCGCGGTCGCCACCGAGGCCGCCGGACTCTGCGTCATCGACCTCGACCTGAAGCCCGAGGAAGGCCTCGACGGGCCGGCAGCCTGGCTGCGCCTGAAGGACGAGCACGGCGCCGACATGTGCGGGCTGATCGCCAGCACACCGCGCGGCGGCCGGCACTACGTCTACGTGATGCCGGAAGGCGGGGTGCGCTCGGGCAGCGACATCGTCAAGGGCAGCGGAATCGACGTGCGTGCGAACGGGGGCTACATCGTCGTGCCGTCGCCGGCGTCGCCGGACCGATCCTGGATCGTCGGCGACCCGTTCGAAGCGGGGAGCGACGGCTCCACCGACCTCGGCGGCATGCCGGAGTGGGTCCGCAACCTGGTCACCAAGGAGCGGCGGGCGTTCACCGCCGGCGGCGACGGGGGCTCTTCCTCCCGGGCCCTCCCGCTCGACGAGCGACAGGTCGCGCGAATTCGGTCCGCCCTGGACTGGATCGAGAACGACACGCGCGACAGCTGGCTGCACGTCGGCATGGCGCTGAAGAGCACCAGCGCCGGCCAGCAAGCCTACGACCTGTGGGTCGAGTGGTCCAAGCGGACAGCCACGGGCGCCGTCCACCCGAAGTTCGACGCGAAGGACCAGCACTACCAGTGGCGCAGCATCCGCGAGTTCCGGCACAACGGCACCGAGATCACCCTCGGCACGCTGTTCCACCTGGCCAAGCTGGCCGGCTGGGCGCCAACGCTCGAGGAAGAGCTCGAGATCGAGGCCGAGCAGCTGGCGAGGCAGGCGGAGGCGATCGCCGCCGAGGTCGCGCCGGCAGCTGCTGCGGCGGTGCCCTCCCGCCCGTTCCCGCTCGAGTTGATGAACTGCCCTGGGCTGGTTGGCGAGATGGCCGACTGGATGGTGAAGAGCTCGACGCGGCCGCAGCCGGCGCTGTGCCTCGCTTCGACGCTGTGCGCGCTGGGGGCGCTGCTCGGCCGACGGGTCGCGTCGCCCACCGACCTGCGCACCAACCTCTACGCGCTGGGCATCGGCGAGACCGGCTGCGGCAAGGACCCGTCCGTGAAGCTGCCGCAGATGCTGTTCGCGCACGCGGGCCTGTCCAAGTTCGTCGGGCCGGGGGAGTGGAAGTCGGACTCCGGCCTGCGCGCCGCCCTGGTCGCCGAGCCCTCGCACGTCTGCCTGATCGACGAGTTCACGAAGGCGCTCGCGGTCATGTCCGGCCGGCAGGTGCCGCCGCACATCCTCGGCATCAAGTCGTACCTGCTCCGGCTCTTCCCGCTGGCCAACGGCGTGTTCCTGGCGCCGGCCTACGCCGACCGCAAGATGAACGCGCCGGTCGAGATCCCGGAGCCGAACCTGTGCGTCTACGGCACGGGCGTCCCGAGCGAGCTGTTCTCGAGTTTGGATCGAGGCGCGGTGCAGGACGGGTTCCTGAACCGCTTCCTGGTGTTCCTGGTCGACGAGCAGCAGCCAAAGCGCCAGAGGGTTAGCCGGGCCGTCCCGCCAGTTGATCTAGTCGACGGCGTGAAGGCTCTCGACCTCGCCACCAAGCCGAAGGGCAACCTGCAGGGGGTAGGCAGCGGCATGGCCAGCGCCACCGGCTGCCGGACCATCCCGCACGACGCGGAGGCGTCCGAGTTCCTGGCGGCGCTGGAGGCCGAGATCGACGCCAAGGTGGCGCACCTGCGGTCGAAGTCCGACCCGCTGGTCGACCTCTGGCTGCGCTTCATCGAGCACGTGGTCAAGGTCGCCCTGATCCGGTCCGTCGCCGACGACGCGACCAGACCGACCAACGTGCACGACCTGCGCTGGGCCTACGAGCTGGTGCTCTGGTGCACCGAGCGAACGGCGGCCATCGCCGAGTCCCACGTCGCCGACAGCCAGCAGGAGGCGGCGACGAAGCGAGTGCTGCGCCTGATCGCGGGAGCCGGGCCGGGCGGGATCACGAGCGACGCCCTGACGCGGAAGACGCAGTGGCTCCGCAGCGGGGACCGGAAGGACATCCTGGCGACCCTGGAGGCCGGCAATCAGGTGGCGCGCCGAACGGTCGCGACCTCGACCAAGCCGAAGCTGGTCTTCGTCGCCCTGGCGGTGGACCAGTGAAATACGGTCGTGTCGGATTTCTTGAGGGATTCGGATTCCTCAAGCGCTCAGAACGGCGCAAAGCCCGCTGCCCGTAGGGGTTTGCGAAGATCCCTCAAATACCTCAATCCCTCACCTAGGGGGGTATTCTGTAATGGGGGCATAGTGAGGTATTGAGGTATTTGAGGGATATATATATCTCTCTTTTTTTCATATACTTACGTCCTTCTAATCCCTCAACGCCTACTAGATTCCTCAAGAAATCCGACACCACCGTATGCGGCGAGTTACAGCCGCGAGACAACCGACGCCGGGCCCCAGGTCGCCCGCACGTCCTCGGATCGCCATCGGGCGGCGGCACCTCGACCCAGGTCCCCTTCGTCGAACCTGGCGCCAACCAGCCGCCCTGCCTGCCGCGTCTGTGACACCGAACCCCCCAGTTTCGTGAGAAGCGGGCCGCGACCGGGGTGCAACCCAGCCGCGGCCCTCGGCAACCCCTGAATCGCACACAGGAGCCACCGTGCCCGTCCCATCGTCAGTCGTCCCCGTGTCCCGTGAGGTCGGACCATGATCCGCCTCGGGCATTCGTTCTTCCTCGATCCCGACTCGGACGGCTGGTGGCTGCTCGAGGTCGCCGGCAAGGACCGCGACCGTCAGACGCGGAGGTTCGGGCCGTTCACCAGCGTGCGCCACGTGCTGCAGCAGCGGCAGGTGAAGCTGCCGAAGGCAGTGAAGGCGGAGCTGCTGGAGCTCGAGGAGGCTGCAGGGGCGGGCGACGACTCAGTGGGCGAGCTGCCGGTTACCGAGGCCGGCTGAAAAGGCGAACCCTCGGAATCGCGCGCCGACTGTCGGGATGGTCCCGGTCGCACCAGACCGACCTCCCCCGAGGACCATGGACAAGACGAACCCGAGTGAGGCCGCGGCGGCCTCGTCCCCCTACCTGTCAGAGGGCATGCTGCGAGCGCAGGCCAACCCGGACTGCGCGTTCCCGGATGCAGTGCAGGTGCTGTCGCGGGAGGTCCTGCGCCTGCGCGCGCAGTGCCCTCCGACGGCGGAGGTCGAGCGGATGCGCAACGCGTTGATGGCGTGCGCCAAGGCCGCGCACCCGAATGCCTTCGGGCACATTCGTGCCGGCGACGTCCACATCGACTTCCTCTGCGAGGACGTGCAGAAGGAGGTGGGCCACCTGCGAGCCGACCGCGACGCCTGGAAGCGCACGGCCGACACGCTCGGCGGCGACCTGAACCGCATCCGTGCGCTCGTGCCGACGGCGAGCGACGAGCAGACGACGTTCGACGCGGTGCAGGCCTACCTGGAGACGATCGGCAAGGAACGTCGCGACCTCGCGGTTGAGCGCGACAAGCTGCGCAATCTGATCGCGGCAGCCGATTGCGAGTTCCTCCGGGCCGGAACTGTTCCCCTCGACGGCAAGACGGTCCCCGTCGACGCCGCGATGCGCGAGCTGGCGAATGTGGTGGCGGAGTCGAAGCGCGACCGCGCCGAGAAGCAGCAGGCGCTGCTCGACGAGATCGCGCGGCTGGTGCCGGGCAAGGGGACGCTGACCGAGCGCGTCGCCAGGCTCGCGAACTTCTACCGGGACGCACACGACGCCGACATGGACCGCTACGGCTTCGCGCAGCTGCGGCTGATCGGCGAGGACATCGGCGCGTTCTACGACCCTGGGATCGGCACGCGGAAGAGCGTCGCGAAGCTGCTGCGCGCCTACTCGGACAAGGCCTACCAGGTCGAGCGGCTGCAGTTCGAGTGCGAGGCGAGGACGGGGCGGTCGACGTGCCCCGCCACCGGCGGCGTGGTGGGTGCGTCCGACTTCCTCAAGGCCATGCGCACCACGGAGCCGAAGCCCGAGGTCGCGCGCAAGCCGGTCAGAGACCTCGTCGACGAGGCCCTCCGCATGGTGAGGGGGAAGATGCGCGAGGCGCCGAACTTCGCCTTCGACCCGGCGGAACCGCTCGGGTCGAAGGTCGCCCCCGCCACCGGCCAGCCGCGCACCGAGGTGCCGCTCGCGGCCGACGGCAGCGGGACACTGTTCGCAGATCTGGTTAAGGCTGGGAAGGCCATCTACCTCGGCGAGGTGTTCTACAAGGCGCTCGAACACGCCGACCCAGACTTCTTCGGCAGCCCGCAGTTCCTCGACGGCAAGACGGACGAGGAGTCGCGGTATCGCCACCTCTACTGCGCCGTCAGGGAGCTGGCCAAGGTCGTCGAGCGCATCGGGGCGCGGTGACCGAGCGCCGGAACAGCCGCGAGCGCGCCGAGGCCCTGTTCGCCGAGAACCAGGGGCTCGTGCGCTGGATCGTGCGCCAGAAGCGCTTCGGCGATCTGTTCCGGCAGCACCGCATGGACGTCGACGACGCACTGCAGGTCGCCAGCATGGGCCTGTGGCACGCGTGCCAGCGGTTCGACGCGTCGCGCGGCATCAAGCTGTCGAGCTACGCCGTGCATTGCGCGCGCGGGTTCCTGTTGACCGCGCTGAAGCTGCAGCGGTTCGGCGTGGCCAACCCCGTCGACGGCGGCATCGACCTGACTAGGTTCCAGCTGGTGGGCGAGCGCCGGGACCTCGACCGGGCCGCCGGCGACGAGACGCTGGACGATGCCGTGCGCGCCGAGCAGGTGGCCGCCGTGCGCGCCGCGGTCGCGAGCCTGCCGGGTCGCCTCGCTCGCATCATGCAGATGCACATGGCCGACGCGACGCTGGACCAGATCGGCGCCGAGTTCGGGTTCACGCGCGAGCGGGCGCGGCAGCTGGTCGTGAAGGCGAAGGATCGGCTGCGGCGGTTGCTCAGCCGGCACCACGAAGAGGGAGACGCGTTCGATGCTGCGTGAGCAGAAGCCTCGGCCGAGCGCCGTGCGTGTCGTCGACCGCGACACCGGCAAGCCGATCCTCCTGGCGTTCGACCAGGAGACGTTGCGCCGGGTGCTGGTCGAGGCGATGGCGCGGGTTCGCGGCCCGCGCCCGCGCCTCGCTACCTCGGGCGCATGACCAAGCCCGAGACCCGTCCCCACCAGCTGCTCGCCGAGGCGCTCGCCGCCATCGTCTGCGCCGCGATCGCCGCGCGTTTCTTCCGTCGCGAGAAGCCGGCGACCGGCGGCGACGTCGCGCCCCGCGAGTGCCTCGTCTCCTTGGCCGACTTCCTGCACCTCGCCCAGATGCCGGCGGAGAAGCGCTGGTTCGACGAGCACGTGCGGGCGGTCGCTGGGGGCGTTGTCGACGACTTCGAGGGCCGCGGCGTGCCGCACTCGTTCGTCGCGCCCACCTGGAACCGCGACGGCGCCACGGTGCTGGGCGACCACATCGCCAGCGCGAACAGCGACGGGCCGGTTGTGCGCGTGGTGGTGTTTGAGGAGGCGAACCACCTGCCGCGGATCGCGGTGCTCTACTCGCCGCGCTTCGCCGCCGAGGGTTCGCCAGCCGTCGCGCCGCCCGCGTAGACCCGCCGGCATGCACCGATTCCCCCTGCTGGTCCTCCTGCTGTGCTGCCTGCTCCCCGCACAGGTCGTGCGCGTCGCCAACCTCGCACCGGTCCCGTTCTCCGGCTGGAAGCGCACTGTGGCCGACATCGCGCCGCCGCACCAGGCCGGCGCCGTCGGCGACACGATCTACGTCGTCGGTCGCGCCGTCGGGCTCGAGACCCGCGTGGTGGACCTGCGCGTGACCCTCGCTGCCGGCGAGGAGCGCAGCATCGACCTCGCCGCGTCGACGCCGATCGAGTGGACCCTGGCGCCGCTGCCCGCCGACCCGCTGGCGCACTTCGGCGGCGCCTGCACGCTCGCCGGCGAGCCGCTGCAGCTGGTGGGCCTGCAGCCGGACGGCGCTGCGTGGTCTGCCACGATGCGCGGCCGCGTCGGCCGCATGTTCGTGTGCACCGTCTGGGTGCCCTGGTATCCCGACCAGCCCGGCTGGGCGCAGGGCGAGTGCGCGGTGATCGCGAGCAACCCCGGCGTGCCCGACATGGTCGCGACCGCGCCGCCGAACGCGTTCCTGCAGTTCGGCAACGCCTTCACCTTCCTGCCAGGCCGAGGCGTCGCGCCGTTCCTGCAGGCCGGCGACACGTTCGCCGATGGCCAGGGCCGCGTCGCCCCGGTGACGTTCTTCTGGCTGCAGCACCTGCGGCAGGCGACCGACTTCGCCTCCGTGGGCGCGGTCGCGAGCTGCGGTGTCGGCGCGGTCGGCGTCTCGCGCGTCTGGGCAGACGGCAACCCGACTTACCCGGCGTCGTTCGACGCGCGCAGCTGGACGGCTCAGCGGTTCGGCGAGAGCGCGCGCCGGCTGTGGACGTGGGACGTGCCGGTCATCGGGCCGGCGATCCGCAGCAACGACAGCGGCGGCCAGGAGGAGCAGTTCTGGACCCGCGGCGAGCCCATGCTGCAGGCGGGCGCCGAGTGGGTGCTGCTGTTCTCGTCGCTGAAGCTGCATGGCGAGCGGCCATGCAACCACCACGAGATCGGCGGCGAGCCGCTGGACCTCGACCGGCACACGTCGCCGCGCCTGCTGTTCTGGGACGGGCGGCCGCACACGAACGCTTCGGCCAACCCTGCCGGACTGCTCGGCAAGCCACGGCCGCTGAGCGAGGAATCAGGGGAGGCGCGCGGCCGCTACGGGCCCGACAACGAGCACTTCCTGGCGCGCACGCTGACCGCGAGCGCTCGCTACACGGGCTCGCCGGCCGCGCAGTACCTGCTGGGGCAGATGGCCCGCGCCTACCTACTGCAGCGGACGGCGGAGCCCGGCTGGTCGACCAGCGGCATCTTCGGCCAGCGCGAGATCGGCTACGAGGGCGAGTTCGTCGTCGACGTCCACCTGAACCTGGAAGACCGCGCGCTCGCCGCACGCGTCGTGCAGCGCTGGCGCGAGCGCATGGAGCGCATCCTGATCCCGCAGCTGTCGTCGAAGCCCGGCGACGTCTGGTTCACGTTCGAGAACGACGCGCGCATCGGCGACGGCGTCGGCAAATGGTGGCAGCCGTGGATGCAGGCTCACGCCGCGATCGGCATGGACGACGCCTGCCGCATCGTCGGGCCGGCGGCCGGTCGCGCGCTGGCTCTGCGTGGCGCGCGTGCGGTTCTGCGTGACGGGTTCACGCTGCGGAATGGGCAGTGGGTGTCGCACGACCACGTCGCGCTGGACGGCCGCAAGGGCACAAACGGCTCGCTCTACCTGTTCGGCACGCCGGGAGCCGTCGCGGTGGTGCTGCGGCACGATCCCGAGAACGCGCAGGCTCGCGCGATCCTGCAGCAGATGCGGGCGGCGGGTGGCGGGACGTGGATGCCGCCGGGGGTGCAGTGATGGACGCGCTTCGCGACGAACGCGTTGCGGCAGCGGTGCTGGAGGCAGTTCGCCTCGGCATCGACGACGCCGTCTACCGCAAGCAGGACAAGTGGCGCAGCTTCCCGGCGACCCTGATCGGCGTCGACCTCTACGCGCTGAAGATCGAGCTGGAGAAGTCGGTCGAGCAAGCCATGTCGATCTGCCTGCGCAGCGCTCTGGGAATGGAGCCGGCGCCGATGCGGACCGAGGTGCGCTGATGCCAGTCCAACGCACCTATGGCGCCGACGGCTACATCGAGCGCGACGGCGACCGCATGTCGACCTGGATCTGGGGCGACCCGAAGCCGAAGACCATCGCGCAGCAGGTCGACGAACGCCTCGTCGCCGAGATCCAGGATGCCAACGGCATGCCGCGCGTCATCTCGCTGCTGGAGGAGATCCGCGACCGGCTCGCCGGTGTGCGGCCGACGATCCACGTCCCGACGGCGGACGAGTGCCTGCGGTTCGGCGGCAAGGAGGTGCGCTGATGCACGGCGAGAAGCTGCACCAGTTCAACCTGAGCGACTTCGGCGACATCACGCCGACGTTCCCGACGCAGGGCGTGACCGAGGCCATCCGAGAGCATCGATTCGCCCGCACGGCCATCGACCGCATGCAGGCCGAGTGGGAGCGCAAGCGTGTGATGCGCGGCGAGGCGGCGAACTACCAGCGGGGGCGGAGCTGATGGGCTTCTACTGCGACGGATGCGGGCGCGGCCAGCGGCGCAACAACCCGCCCGACGTCTCGCCCTACGACCTGCAGGTGCACCGCCGACCGAACGGTGACGAGCACTGGCTGTGCACCCGCTGCCAGCCACGCGCGTTCGGCTCGGTGCCTGTCGACGTCGTGGAGCAGGTCGCGGCGGACCGGTCGAAGCACGCGGGCGGGCCGAGGGTGCTTCAGTCGTCCTGACCGACCTCGGCCTCTCGGTGCGCAGCAGCCCACAGCGCGCGCCATCCCGCGAGGTCCGTCGGTGCGCCGTCGACGGATCGCCACCGCGGAAGCGCAGCGAGCGCCGACAAGCTCTCGATGGGCTCCTTGCCGTGCAGGCCGAGCAGCACGCGACGCAGCGTTGACGGTGCAAGCTCCGAGTCGACGGCGAGCAGGTCGAGGCCGTAGAGCTTGCCGAACTGCCAGGCGGTGAGGGGCGGTGCGAGTCCGGCGTCGGTGAGCAGCGCACGCCGCTTCTCGTCGTCGGTGCGCTCGCCGTAGCCGCGCAACTTGGGGGCAGACTTCTTCTTGGTGGCCATGGTGGTGTTCGGAATCATGCATTTCGGTTCAGGAAAAGCCAGCCGCACCCCTCAGGTGCGGTAGGCGAAGAAGCCTTCCTCCGCGAAGCTGTAGTAGCGGGCGGTCCCGATCACGATGTGGTCGAGCAGCGGGATGCCGAGCAGCTCGCCGGCAGCGCGGATGCGGTCGGTCACCGCGCGGTCCTCGGCGCTCGGCGTCGGGTCACCGCTCGGGTGGTTGTGCGCGATCAGGACGGCCGAGGCCGCCAGGGCGACCGCCGGGCAGAACACTTCGCGCGGCGAGACCAGCGTGGCCTCCGCCGTGCCGATCGAGACCTGATACACGGCCAGCGGCTTGTTCCGAGCGTCGACGTAGACCGCGACCATCATCTCGCGGGGATCGTTTGCGACGAAGGTGCGCACGAGGTGCGCCACGTCGGTGCCGCTGCGCATCGTGTACGGCTCGGCGGCAGTCTCGCGAACGAGGGTCACCTTCACCTTGCGCCAGCTCTTCAGTTCCTTGGTTGCCATGCCCTGAAGTGTCCACTGGGCGCCCTCGCTTGTCGAACGATAATGAAAAAAAGTGAACGAGAATGAAGGAAGCGGGAGGGGCATCGGCTACTTTGGGGGCATGGAAAGCAACGCACTGAACCTCCCGCTGATCGCCTCCTACACCCGCGCCGAAGCCATCGAGGACGGCGCCCTGGTTGACGTCACCACGCAGGCCCGCGAGACCCTGAGCGGGTTCCGGGTGCCCGTCGCCGTGACCTCGGCCGTCTGGGGCGCGATCGAGGCGATCCCGGCCAGCCTGAGCCACCAGGACATCGCCGGCCGCCTGCACGACGTGCTGTGGATGGCGTTCTCGGCGGCACGCGTGGCGCGTGATTCGTCGTCGGTGCTGTTCCGCGTGATCTTGCCGAGCCGCGGCACCCGCCAGCGCATCCGCACGATGCGGTGCGACATCGGCCCTGGCGATGCCGGCGAGGCGGTGGTGACGATCGGCTTCCCGGAGGACTTCTGATGACGAGCGCCGCGCTCGTTCCATCCTGCAGCGCCGAGGCGATCCAGGCCGAGCGCGACGCCGTCGTGCGCTGGGCCGAGCAGGTCGGCGCGCTGATCCGCTCCGCACCCGCGAAGGCGCCGAAGCTGCACATCGACGAGCATCGGTGGGGCCGCGAGGAGTTCTCGGTGGCCCGCGTGACGCGGGATGCCGACGCCCACGCGTGGGATCGGCTGCTGCGCGAGTCCGGGCTCTGGTCGTTCATGGATGCCCAGGCGCGTGAGGAGTGGCGCGCGCAGATCAACGGGCCGAACCACCACGGCGCGAAGCTGCCCGACCTGCCGGCGTTCACCGTGGCCGCGGCTGAGGACGTGGCGCGAGGCATTCACGAGAAGCGCGGCGCCATGGTGGCTCGCGGCGTCGAGGAAGTGCACCGCCGCCTGTCTGGCGACTACAAGTCGAACGAGCCGGCGCGCTTCGGTCCTCGCATGGTGCTGCGGCACCTCGGCCACTGCTGGGGATCCGGCAAGTGGCTCAGCATCTCGCACGAGACCTGCGACCGGCTCGACGACCTCGCGCGCCTCCTGCGCCTCGCGCGAGGCATCCCGGAAGACGACCACCGGCGAGGCTGCTGGCACCAGCTCAGCGACGCATCCAACTCGGCGCCGTGCGTGGTCGAGCTCGAGTTCTTCAGGGTCAAGGTGTTCAAGAACGGTAACGGCCACCTGTGGTTCCGCTTCCCCGAGGACATCGCGCGCCTGAAC
>Ga0315904_10004351_pt1 | contig 20275 bp, 23 predicted proteins | sample LakEriMetagenome_6_FD_203529 | JGI IMG/M metagenome (GOLD analysis project Ga0315904, IMG submission 203529) | Freshwater fungal communities from buoy surface, Lake Erie, Ohio, United States - Buoy 12 MA120 | ecosystem: Environmental > Aquatic > Freshwater > Lake | place: USA: Lake Erie, Ohio...
ATGTAATGTTTGATGGGACTAAGATCTCCCGACGTGAAAGAACATTCCCAGCATTTTATGATGGGGATTATAAATACTTTCACGCAATAGATAGAGCAAGGAGAGAGAACAAACATATCGTAGTTCTAAAAGCTAGACGTAAGGGTTATTCTTACAAAGCTGGGTCTATGCTTGCTCGTAATTACTTTCTGATACGTAACTCCAAGAACTACGTATTTGCTGAGCAGAAAGAATACTTAATTGGGGATGGCCTGCTGTCTAAGACTTGGGACTTCTTAAACTTCATAGACGATAATACAGCTTGGACTCAACCGAGATTGAGGGACAGGGAAATGCACAAGCAGTCTGGGTACAAGAAGAACGTAAACGGGGCTGACGTAGAATTGGGGATGAAATCTCAGATTCTAGGAGTTAGCTTGAAAGACAATCCTGATAAACTTAGAGGTAAGGCAGGAGAGTTAGTATTCTTTGAGGAAGCTGGTTCTTTCTCAGGGCTCCTAAAAGCTTGGGAAGTAGCTATGCCTACGATGCGTCAAGGTTCTAAAACTCTTGGGACAATGATTGCATTTGGGACGGGTGGAGAGGAAGGAGTAGGATTTGATGGGATGGATGAATTATTCTATCACCCAGATGCATATGATTGTTTAGGTTTTGAAAATGAATGGGATCCAGGAGCAATGGGAACAAGATGTGGTTATTTTGTTCCTATCTACGAAAGCTTAGATGGATTTATTGATGATGAAGGAAACTCACAAATTGAGAAAGCAATAACATTTGAGGAAGCTCAAAGAGAAAATAAGAGAAAGGGAAGTGATGCAAAATCTTATGATCAATATATTGCTGAGCATCCATTTACTCCTCAAGAGGCTACACTTCAGACTACAGCAAATCTCTTCGATGTTGCTTCCCTAAAAGAACAATACAATAGAGTTAAGACTAGAGACTTAGATAAATCAGGGATTACAGGGTACTTATATTACAAAGGTTCTGAGCTTTCTTTTCGCCCAAGTCCTGATGTAAGAGCTATAACTAAATTCCCGCATAGAAAGGGAGACGATATAGAAGGTGGAGTAGTTGTATACGAACCCCCATTCAGAACTAAAGACAATACAACACCCGCAAACCTATATATTATAGGTCATGACCCGTACGCACACGGGACATCATTAAGTGGGGAATCTTTAGGAGCTGCATATGTATTCAAACGCCCAAACAATCTATCTAAACCAGATGATATTATTGTAGCATCTTATGTTGGACGTCCAAAGACACAGGATGAATACAATCAAAATCTAATGATGCTTGCGGAGTACTACAATGCAAAGATTGGATTTGAAAATGACCGAGGAGAGCTCATAGCATACGCTAAGAGATTTAGGAAACTTCACAGACTGCAGGAAGAGTTCGAGATGTTAGACAAAAAAGAACTAAGATCTAGAACTGTAAAGAGACAGTATGGGATGCACATGACGGAACAAAGAAAACGTCAAGGGGAGTTGTATATACGAGACTGGTTGGTGTCTCCACGTTCTACAAATGAAGATGGGGAAACAATGCTCAATCTTCATACAATCAATGACTTAGCGTTACTTGAAGAGTTAATCAAGTTTAATCATAAGGGAAACTTTGACCGAGTTATGTCTTTTATGGTTGTGATGTACCACACACGAGAGTTATATAATAAAGAAGTTGTAGAAATTGTAAACGATAGAGCGTTGGATGACTGGTTTGACAATAATTATAGATAATTTATTAACTTTGCAAGGATGTACGGATACGCTAAAATACCTAAACAAAGAGTCCCACTAAGCCAGAAGTCTGAGCAGTGGAGAAAAGATTGTGTTAATGCATTCATTAACATATCTAAATTTGGGCTGTCTGAACGCAGAAATACGCTTAAGACGCTGTATGATTACTACAATGGGGAGATTGATGAGCAGGATTATAAGTACGTATTGAAGCCTTATGGGAAAACAAGAGAGAACTTCCCATCTAAATTACGTAACTATCCAATCATCAAACCAATTATAGACTTATTACTTGGGGAGAAGTCAAAGCGTCCTATGAACTACACAGTTGTTGTAGAGAATGCGGATGCTATTACGATGAAAGAGGAGGCTAAAAAGCAATCACTCTTAACCAACATACAAGCTACGTTTATTGCCAAGCTTCAGCAGCAGATGGATCCAAACAATCCTCAGCAGCAACAGCAACAGCCTGAGCTTCCTAAGCAGATTGTTGAGCAATTCGAAAGAACGTATGTAGATGATAGAGCCATCAAAGGACAGGCTGCTATCAATTACATTATGCAGAAAGAAGAGATCTACGATAAGTTTCAAAAGCAATTCTTTCACTTCTTAGTTTCTGGGGAATGCTATTCTCATAAAGGTGTCCGCAGGAAAGAACCTTTCTACGAGGTACTCAACCCATTAGATATTGACTTTGATAAAGACCCTGATATTGATTTCGTAGAAGATGGGGATTGGGCAATTATTAGAAAATTCGCACATGCATCTACGCTTGTTGATCACTTTGGGGATTATTTGAGTGAAGAACAAGTATTAGAACTTGAGAACCCAACCCATCAATCTGTAGATACTTACTTATTGTACAGATCTGAAGCTGCAGGGAATAATGACAATATCTACAGAAATAGACTCATTGAGTGTATCACTGTTTACTGGAAGAGCAGAAAGAGAATTGGATTTGTAGAGTACATGGATCAGACTACAGGAACCATTGAGGAGATGGAGGTAGATGAATCATACAAGTTAACTCCAGAGCTTAAAGCTCAAGGAGCTAAGCTGAAGTTTGAATGGGTTAACGAAGTATGGGAAGGTACAAGGATAGATGGGAGATTTTATATTAAGATGTCCCCAATTCCTAATCAGAGAACATCAATGGATAACCCATCATTGTGTAAACTCCCAATCAATGGGCGGAGATACTCTGATGTCAACTCTAATAACATCTCTTTAGTTAGTTTAGGGATTCCCTATCAGCTTAACTATAACATCTTTAAGTATAGAATGGAACTATCCATTGCTAGATCTAAAGATATTATTGCTCAGTTTGATATCAATCTTATCCCTAAGAAGTGGGATATGGATAAGTTCATGTACTACTTAGAAGGAACAGGTATTGCATGGGTGGACTACAATCAAGAAGGTATTCAGCTGTCCCCAACACACCAGTCGGTACTTGATATGTCTGTAAAGACAATAGCTCAGTATATTCAGTTACTTGACTCTATTATGTTAGAGTGGGAAAAGATATCTGGGGTTAATAGACAAAGACAAGGGAGTATTGGAACGTATGAAGGAAAGGGTGCTTCACAGCAGGCTATTGTACAATCCTCACATATCACTGAAGATATCTTTAGGAAGTTTGCTCAATTCGAACAGAGAGAACTTCAAGGATTGTTGGATTATTCGAAAGAAGCTTGGGTAAGTGGGAAGAAGGGAACATACATACTCCCAGATACCTCTATTCAATACTTAGATCTTGATTCTCTTGGGCATATGGAAACTGAGTACGGGATATTTATGTCTGACTCAGGAAAGGATCAAGAGAACTTACAGCAGGCACGTTCTATTGCACAGGCTATGATGCAGAACGGAGTTCCAGCATCTGCAGTTCTAGAGTTATTAGATACTGAGAGCTTTGCAACTATTAAGGATAAGATTGCAAGAGCAGAACGTGCTCAGCAAGAATTGCAGCAAGCACAACAGCAAGCTGAGATGGAGATGAAGCAGAAAGAACTTGCATCTAAGCAGCAAGAGTCTCAGATGAAGTATCAGGACAGCGAGAGAAATAGACAGAAAGATATTGAGATTGCATTGATTAATGCAGAAGCATCTGATCAAACAAACAGACTTGATATTGATCTGCAGAAGATGGTATCTGACTTTGAGATTCGTCAGAAAGAGTTAGACCTCAAGCAACAAGAACTTGGGTTAAAAGAACAAGCTCAATCAGCCCCACAAGCTAAGCAGAAATGAAGTATATAGAGAAGCTTAATAAAGTTAAAGAGGAGAAAGAGAAATATCCTACACTCCCAGAGTTAATCGTGGAGTTATTGGATGCTTCTAATAAATTTCATATCTTGCACTTAATTGTAACAGGAACTTCAGCATATGCTCAACACAAAGCGCTGAATGAACTTTATGATAAACTCAGAGAGTTAACTGATCAAGTTGCAGAATCATTTCAAGGGGCTACAGGAGAAATTCCTAAATATAAATTTGTATATGCTCCTGAATTAAACTCAATTGATCAAGCTCTTACGTACATAAAAAAGCTTAGAGATAAGATCCACGAAGTACAAGAGACTATAGAGCAATCTGAGATTGTAAATGATTTAGATACTATTAAAACTGCTCTTAACTCCGCATATTATAAACTTAAGTTTCTTGGTTAATGAATAATCAAACTCGAAGAGAACTATTAAACAGACATAGACAATCTGGATTCCCAGGTTCGATTATGGATGTATTCTCTGCATATGATGCAGGGAGAGATATTATCTCGGAGTTTGTTCAAGAACAACAAGGACAGCAACAGTTGCAGCAAATGCAACAGATGCAACAACAGCAACCTCAACCAATAGTTGCTAATACTCCTGAAGAACAAGAGCAAGGTTTACGCCCATTCCATGAAAGAGGGCAGGTTGATCAAAGCATGGTATTCCCTAATATTCCTGCAAATGCCCCATTCAATACTGTTGGGATGAAAGCCCCAATAAATATTGATAAGTATGATAACAATGGGCATTTGATAGAATCATTCAAGAGTGTACCTCCTGGGATACAGAATCTTCCTACAGGTCCACAGGAAGGAACAGTTGTAGAAACTCCTGCTAATATGCAGACAGGAGGTGTGAGGAGATATCAAACTGCAGGTCCTAGAAGAAATCCTAATGCGGAAATAACTACCCTCCAACCAATGGATGTACGTCCTGATCCGTTGGTAAGAGATAGACCAGCACAGAGAGTTATAGATCCAAGGGCACAAAGGCAGGCCGAAGAGCAGGCTTTCCAAACATTAATGTTTAACAAAACTAATGAATGGAGAGACCCCAACAAACGTGCAGCTATGACCAGCGGGAGAGCAGAGAGCGTATCCCCAGCTACATACGTAACTCCTGCTGGAGATTTGCAGGGAATTATAGAATCTGGAGCACAAATAGCAAAGGGTAATTATCTTGAGGGAGGATTAGGAGCAGGATTAGCTGCTGCATCAGTACTATTACCAGGAACAATAAGAGTTCCTAATTCGGCCCAAGATTTGTTTGAAGCTGCAAATACATTTAAAAGACATGATATCACCTCAGCTGAAGAAGCTGCTAACCTTGTGAGTAGCGCAGCATATAATAATACAGGGGGGATGTCAGAGGAATTAGCTAACGCTGCTGGTACAATTAGTATAGCTGGCAATAATGCTAGACAGCTTTATAGAGATATTTATCCCGATACTCAAATGAGAGGAAGTGGACAAAATAACACTGGTAGACTTATAAACACTGTTTTAGCAGATTACCCACAACTTGCAGCTACATATAATACTGGAATGATGAACTCCCCGGAAGTTGCTTCGGCAGTTCAAGATTTTGGGAGACAATATTTAACATCATTTAGAGGAGTACGCGCAAACAATCTAGACGAAGCTGCAAAATTTTTAACATCCCCATTTGGATCAGGCGATAGGGCTTATGGACCAGGTATATATAGTACTTCAGATCTTGACAGGGCACGGTATTATGGGAATGTTATTGGAGAACTTATGCCTATAGATATAACTCCTAATATGTCTGGTAAATATCTAATGGGACAAATTCAGGGGCTTATACAAGAAGGGTCAGGACCTTATGCTCCAGGTATAAATAGTTTGTATTCTCAGGAACAATTCGAAGGAATTGTAAACTCCCTTATTGGAAATCCACAATTTGGAGATAGCTATGAACGAGTTTATCAAAATTTACTTAGAACATTCAACCAACCAATAGATACTAGAAGAGGCATTAATGACAATAATTCAATAAGAGTATTTACGGGAACTGAAGATACATATGAGAGACTTGTTCCTAAAATAACGCAAGTAGCTGATGAAAGAGAATTTTCCCCAACAACAACTCCTATATGGCAAGCTGACTGGAGCGGTGAGGGTGCTACATCTAAATATTTTTTCCAAAAGCAAGGGTTTAAAAAATATGGAGGATTACTAAGATCTGGGAGTGTTAGTAAATACCAAGGAGGGGGCAGTAAAAATGTAGATCCATTTAGTGCGTTTGAAGTAGCAAAACATATGGCTAGAATGCATGGAGGAACTCCCCAACAGTATTTAGCTCTAAGTGATACATCTGGGTATCATGAAAGTGGGCATACAATGGATCCTAAAATGGTACAAAGAGGAAGTGGAATTGCAAAAGGAGCATTTCAAATTGAGGCATCTACTGTTCCAAGATTGCAGCAAAGAGTCAGACAATATGCGGAGCAGACAGGAAATAAAGTCCCAAGTTGGATAAATATTCCAAATAATGATGCTAGAAACTTATCTTTAGATAGACAGAGAGCATTATTTTTATTAGACATGAATTACTCTGAAGGAACTAATATGAGAGCGTATGCTCAAGGAAAAACCACTTCAGCCGAGCAATGGCTTCGAGGGTGGAAAAGAAAAGAAGCTGTAGACGGAAAAGATATTGAAAGATTCGAAACCAGCGCTAATAAAGCAAGACAGATGGGAATCCCAAATTCAGCTTTAACGGAATTTAATAGAATGGTTCAAGGTAAAAAACCTACTCCTCCATCAGGTTCTTACTATGATTTGATAAGACAATTAAATCCATTAAATCAATATAAATAATATGGCTAAGAAAGAGATGATTAAGAGAGCTGATGGCTCTTATTCGCAGAGAGGATTATGGGATAATATTCGAGCTAATAAAGGTTCTGGAAAGAAACCTACAGCTGCAATGCTAAAACAAGAGAAAAAGATTAAGGCTAAATCCCCAAAGAAATAAGGGAAAGTGGGATATTATAAAGGTATTTAGAAAAACTAAATATATGTTGCAAATTAAACCAAATAAAAATATTTTTGTATCATGAGCAGAACAACCAAAACCAAATCTCAACCTCAAGTCGATTTAGATGCACTGTCTTTAGATGACATGCTTGGAGATGGACTTGAAGCAGTAGAAGAAACTGAAGTTGAAGAAGAAATTGAAGATGACGTTGAAGAGGAAGAGGAGGGAGAAGAAATAGATACTGAACCTCGTGACTATGACGAGGATGATCCGTTAGCAGACCCTCAAGATGATGAGGAAGTAGAAGATGATAATGATAATGAAGATTCTCAAGAATCTATCATCTTTGAAATTGCAAATACCCTTGGGTATGAGTTAGAGAATGAGTATGATGATACTACAGAAGGACTAACCAACTTTGTAAAAGATGTTGCACAGAATATAGCAGAAGATCAACTCCAGCAGTTGTTCAATCAATTCCCGGAAGTACAGCAACACTTAGACTATGTGCTTGCGGGTGGTGACCCTAAGAGATTCTTTGAAGCTTTCAATCCTAACAATGACTTGTCAGACTATGAGTTGACAAGAGACGATAATAGAGCTCAGAAAGCTATCCTGTTTCAATACTTTAAAGCAAAAGGTCATGATGATGATTTTGCAATGGAAAGTATCAATGATTTTGAGGAAACAGGAAAGCTGTATGATAAAGCAATGAGAGCTCAGAAGTCATTAGCTGAGACTCAGAAAGAATACAGACGTCAACTAGTTGAAGAGCAGAAGAGAGAAAGACAGCAGAGAGAAGAAGAAGTTCAAGAGTTCTGGAATGAAGTAGCTGGAGTGATTGAGTCTGAGAATGATTTTGCAGGAGTTAGAATCCCTGACCGTAAGAAGTCAGAATTCTTTAATTACATCTCTATGCCTGTAGGCCCTAATGGGGAAACTAAGAGAGATATGGATTATCAGAAAGCAGAATTACAAACTAAGATTGCTATCGATTATTTGTTATTTAATGGCTTTAATCTTAAAGATGTAATTGAGACTAAAGCTAGGACTAAGAGTGTACAGAGCCTTAGAGATCGTATTGTCAGCAACGAACAGAAAGCTAAAAGCGCAGGGAAATACTCTCGCAAAAACAAAGAGTTCAATTCTGATAATTTAGATCTTGGGGCATTATTTCAATAAACAAAAAAACTAACCTTTAAAAATTTACAATCATGGCTTTAATGCAAGTTCTTAAAACTTACTATAACGATCAGCAGATGACGGACACCAACTCTTTGGTGAACGCATTGATGGAGAAACCCGAAGAGCTGTCCCCAATTATCACCCACCTTGCAGGTAGAGAGGAGAAGAAATTCCCCTTGTCTTTCTTGACTGAGGGTGTTGGGAACACCAAGTCGATTGATCGTTTCGAGTATGAGTACCGTGTGAAGACGCACGAAGTTAATGTTCGTCCTGTTGTCGCAGCTACTGGCACAGGTGCAGGTGGATCAATGTTCACCGTCACTTTCCCGGACAAGTGGTTCATTTTCCCGTACACCTTGGTTTCTCAATCTGGGGTATTAGCTCGTATTATGGAGCAACCTGTTCCTGACGGAGCTGGGTACAAGTACACTTTGAAGCTTGTCTCTCCCGATGCGGGTGCTCTTTCTGCAAGTGAGGGTAATAAAGATTTAGCGGTAGGTGCATTGTGGGGTATGCTCTACGCTAACGTAGGTGTTGACTTCTCTCGCGGTAATGCATCTAACTGGACTGCACCGGGCTTGGTCAGAAGCAAAATCGGTACGGTTCGTAAGTCTTACCACTTCGCTGGTAATGCTAAAGATTATGTTGCACAATTCACCCTCCCGATGAAGGATGGTCAAACGACTAAGTTGTGGATGGATTACGAAGAGTACCGCCACATGCTTAAGTTTAAGGAAGAGTGTGAAATGTACTACTGGTATGGTGCTAAAACCTATGACGACAACGGAGTTAACCAAATGCTTGACGAAAACGGTCAACCCGTTATCTCTGGTCCGGGTCTCTTCGAGCAAATCATCAATAAGGACACCTACTCTAGCTTGACTCAATCTAAGATTGAGGATGTTATCGGTGATTTGTTCTACGGTATGACAGATGCTACGGATAAGCAAGTTACCTTGTACACTGGTATCGGTGGTGCTCGTGAGTTCGATAAGGCTATGCGTAACTACTATGCTACTGGAGGTTTAACAGCTTCTAATAGCTACTTACAAACGACTCAACCGACGTTCATCACTGGTAGCGGTCGTAACCTCGGTATCACGGGTTACTTCACCTCGTATGACCACATCGACGGTCACCGTGTGAATGTTGTTAAAGTTCCGTTGTTTGACCACGGTCCGGTTGCTCAAGCTTCTAAGAAGCACCCTGAGTCTGGTTTGCCGTTGGAATCTTACAGAATGGTGTTTGTTGACCAGTCTTCTTACGATGGAGAAAACAACCTCCAGATGATTAACAAGAAGGGTCGTGAAATGCTCCGTTGGGCAGTTGCTGGTTCGGTTGTTCCGAAAGGCTTTGCTGGTACCGATACGAGAGCATCTGATATAGACGGTGCGTCTGTACACATGTTGAAGACCGCTGGTATCCTGCTTCGCAGATTCGATACTAGCCTTGATCTTCAGTGTGTAGCATCGTAATTTGTGTTTGGTTTGCAGAGGGGAGCCCGCTAACGGGCGGGTTCCCCATTTTTTCCTCATAAAGACTGAAGTTATTCTTAAACCTTAAAAGAACATTTTAAAACCATGCGAAAAGTTATTATCAGACGCAAAGAAGTCCTCAATCATCTTCCCAAAGAGATTAGAGCTGGGGCAAAAATCAAAATTGGTTCTATTTATATAGGACGACAACCCCTTAAAGGACTCGAAGGAGAAGAAGCTCACAAGCTTTTATCCAAAGTACTAGACGTACCGCCCGGACACCAAGACTGGCCTAGAAAAGAAAAAGAATTCTGGGCTAGTATGAGTTTAAAAGTTCCATTCGAAGGAGTGGAATTAGATGTCTCAACAGATGAAGATGGATTCCCAAATAATGTAATGGACTTCATTACATACAAGTGGTGCTTAAAACATCGTCAAGTTGCTGAGAATGAAGATAGTATGAACTCTGATGGATCTAAGAGGTTTTATATTTACGATCCAGATATTGATCTGTTGAAGCGTAGTGCTAATATCAAGGTTAGAAAAGAGGCAGACAAAGAGATGATTAAACTCGAAAAAGATTACGCTAAGATGCGTAGACTTATGAGAGTATTGTCTAAAGACTCTCGCCCAGATTCTCTGACAGATATGGAAGTAGAAAATCAATTGTATGATTTGAAGAATTCTCAACCTGAAAGATTCTTGAAGTTTGCAATTGATAAGGACTTAGATGCAAGAGCTGAAATTGAAGAAATGATTGAGTATGGGGTGTTCAGAACTATTGGGAACCAAGTCATCTACGGAGACGAGGTTATCGGGGAGAACATCACAGACACAATCATTTACATAAATAACAAGAAAAACTCTGGGCAAGTAAATGCAATGCGTGCTCAACTTAAAGAACTCAAAGTCTGATGACAATTGATGAAATGCACATAGCGGTCAATCTTGGGGTACAGAAAATTGCTTCATTCCAAATGGACAATTTCTTACCCCAAGAAATTGACTTTGAATTAAATAACGCTATGGACAGGTTCATCAAGCAGCGTTATTCAACTCTTAGTAATAGATATAAAAGAGGTTTTGAGCAATCTCAAAAGCGTATTGATGACTTACGACATTTAGTCGTTGAGTCTCAATTAGATGCTTATTACAAAGGAGAGACTATTGGGTTTGAAGAGTTCTTTATAGACAGGGTCAAACTTCCTACAGACTATTTATTTTTAGTGAGTGTTTTAGCTCGCATAAAATATGATTGCTCTGGGATAACTACTACTACTGATACTACAACCAAAACGTATTATAAAGTATCTGTAGCTCCCCCAGCTAACTGTAGAGGATGTCAGATAGAATCAATATCTTTTGGAGGTACAACTGTGATTAGCAAAGATCCATATCTTACTCTTGAAGATTTACTTAATGCAACTTTATATCAAGATTTAATACCGCATATAAGTATTCCTGACGGGGCTGGAAATGAGAATACTGGAATAAACACTAATACAACTCAGCTTTACAATCCAGTAGATTCTAACTATATTTATTTAGAATCAAGTGCTCAAGGAGCAGTTGTAGTTACTTGGACAGATCCTACAGGAACTCTATCTAATACAACTGTAACTATTCAATCACAAAACTTTGCATATCAGACATCTACATCTAAAAGAGATGCAGAAGTTTCTGAAAAAAATATTGTCTGTAAGTATATACATCAAGACGATATTTATGTTATATTAGAGGACCCTTTTAATACTACTAAATACACATCTCCAATATATACTGTAGCTGAAAACTACATTGATATTCATACAGATACGATATTTATAGTAGATTATGTAAGACTTAAGTACATCCGTATCCCAAAGAGAATGAGTTTATCTTTAGGAGTAGGATGTGAGTTACCTCTACACACTCATCAAGAAATTGTAGAGATGACTATAAAAAGCATACTAGAGGGCATAGAATCCCAACGGTATACCTCGCAATCTATGGAAACCATAGAAGTCGAATAATTTTTTTATTGTTTAATCCCTAAAAATTAATTAAAAATGGGAACGAATTTATCACAGGTGTTTATATCTAACACCGATGTCTTAGAAAGTGGCAGCACTTTCAATGGAGCCGCAGTTACTCCAGAAATTGGAGTTTGGGATTTAAATGGGGCAGCTTATGTGACTACTAAATTATACGCTACTACAGTTGCTGAAGCTGATACTGCTGGGGTAGTAGCAGGTACTGCAGTTGCAAATCCTCTTTGGTTATACAAGAGATTGCAGTTTGTTCAGGGTACTGGAGGAAATCCTATTGCTACTCCGATTATCAATACTGCTAACATTAAGCGTATTAAGTATGATCCTTATGTTATTTCTGCAGGCCACAAACAAGTTTTAACTGGAACTCCTGCAAGCAATGCTTCGCATACAGTTAAGTTTATCTTCAGAACTACTCCAACAGATCAACTTAGTTTCTACGACGCGAATGGAACTAACCTTGTCGATTTAAGTGGGGATAAAAAAGTTTTCCCATTGGGTGCTTTTAATACTACTAATCACAAAGTTATTTCTGTAGAGCTTCCAAAAACTGATGCTTCTGCGGATTTAACAGAGTTCTGCGCATTATTAGATGATGCAGTTGAAGCACACGTATTACTGAATGATTTAATTAAGGTATCACAAACTACTGTAGCTGATGATACATATACCGCAAGACACGCTGGTGTTGTATTTGATATGATCATTTGGAACAACACTGCAGATGCAGCTAGTGCTCTTATTGTAACTGCTACAGGTTTTGTACCAGGTGTTGGAAATGCTTGGCAGGTATTAGGTGATGAGATTAAGTGCAGAAGCCGTTACGGTAACTTTAACCGTATGTACCTTCCGCAGAATATGCCTACATACACTAATGTTACTGCTAATAGCAATAAAGGAGCATTTTATGACAAAATCACTATCGAATACGAACACAACTGGCCCACTTCTACGGGCATTGCTCCTGCAGGAACTTTAAATCAGGTTGTTTTGTACTTTACAGATGCTGACTTTACTGCTCCTGTAGTAGGAGATGCTTCAACTGCAACTTACGATAATGCATTTAACCTTACCATTGCTACTGCAGCAGAGTTTAACTGGTAATTAATCTTATATAATAAGGGGATAGTAATTGGGCTATCCCCTTATTATAACTTTTATATAAAATATTAACATGTCTACAACAGCTGACAATCCTAGGAGAATTAATGTTAATGAGACTTGTTCTATATTAGCTGTTAATATTAGAACAACTACTAATCCAGTATCTGGTCATTATATCAGAATTGAGGATGGGACTACTACTCCTGCGGGATATACTGCTATTACAACAGGGGGAGGAGGAATGGTTTCAGGAAGTAGCCCCACTTGGTACATTACAGCTAATATTACAGCAAATGTGCAGGGATTAGTCAAAGTAGAGCATGTAAGTAGTTTATCATCTACTGCAACTGTATACGCTACATTTTATACAATTGCCCCATGCAGCGTAGAATGTTGCATAGCCACTCTCGCAGAATCAGGATTAAATTGTGATTGTAACTGTGGGAAATGCGCTGAAGATTTAGAAAGAGCTACTAAAGTTTCTTTATTACTACAAGGAGCAACATATCTCGCAGAGAAAACAAATCCAACATCTGCAGATATTGCAAATGCTGAAAAGTTATATTTAAAAGCTGTACAACTCTGTGAAGAGGTTTGTGCTTGCGGATGCTAATCATGATTCCAGAAGTAACAAATACACAGGAATACAAAGACTTTCTTGACGATATAAAAGAATGTATCGGACAAGACACTATCCCCATCTATACTAAAATAGTTGGGGGTTTAAAATGCTCTACAATAGAGCAGCAGAAAATGTCTCTAGCTATCAATCTTATGAGAAAGATTGGGTTAGAATGTCTAGACTCAACAGGTGTAGATCCAAATATGACATACCTGCAATCGTTTGTAGCATTTTCTCAAAAGCATTGTAGAGAGTGTACTTATATGAGTACAGTTGCTGGACAACTACAAGAACCACCTAGCGTAGTTCCAGGACTTCCTACAACAGCTTTGTTATTTGAATCTGGAAATAATATATTACTTGAAACCGTACTTGAAACCGAAGATTACTTAATCTTAGAAGCTTAAAATAATGGCTAACACAAAAATATCTGATCTTAGTATCTTAGGAAAATCGTCATTTGTAAGTGATGATTACATTCTTGTAGCAAGAGGCACTACTTCAAATGCTAAAGTGCAGGCAACTTCATTACTCCCAACTCTTACTAATTTAGGAAATGGAAGTAACTATCTTTTAAATCCTATAACATCTCAAAATGTTTTTTCTCAAAAGCAGCTGTTGGTTAGTGGAGGAATATTAGCATTAGCTAATAACACTAATGATTTAACTCTCTCCATCAATCAAAGTAGTATAAATCTTAATTCATGTACTAATGATGCTAACTTTTTACAGACAGTAGACTTATCAACTAATAAAGTTACAAGTACTCTTCCTACAGTTCGAGGAGGTACAGGATTAAGCAGCTTTGCAACTAAGTCTGTTTTTATATCTAATCCTAGTACTGCAAATACAATGCAGGCATTGTCGATAAGTCAAAATGGACAATTATTAATTGGGGGCACATCAGGACCTGCAGTTAGAACATTAACTGCTGGAAGCAATATCACTATTACTAATGGAGATGGAACGATACAAATTTCTGCACCGACTCCTGCAAGTGTTGTTAGTAAGAGTGGAGAGAGTATTGTATTAACCAGCGGAGGTGGATTAACATCTGACGGAGATATAATATTTAACGATGTTACTAAAGGAATAGTATATGGAACAAAAGGAATAGCTAAAACTGAAATTAATCAAAGCACTAGTTTTGCTACACCTGTGACAATCAATGCTACACTGGGAAAAATAAATTTATATGCAGGATCTCTTGCTGCAGCTACTCAAGCAGAATTTACTGTAACTAATCCTACAGTTCAATCTACATCTCTAGTATTTATCACAATGATTGGTCCTGGAGCAGCAACTGAAGCAGACAACGCATATATTACATCTCATGTATCTGCAATTTCAAACGGTTCTTTTAAAATAGTTTTAACAAATACAGACGGGCATAACTCTGACACTCTTCAAAGATCTATACAATTCTTAGTTATTAACTAAGAGTTTTATTATATTTGCATAAACCAAACCAAACAATGACGTACAAAAAATTTACTTTCTCTAACAGAGAGCTGTTAGGGTTGTATGAGGGACTTAAGGATCTCAAAGAATTAACTGGTTCTAAGATGGCATTCTTTGCAGCTAAGAACATTAAAGAAATTGAGAAAGTATTGTCCCCAATTGATCAGATGGCTACTCCAAGTGAAGAGTTCTACAATGTATCAGTTGAAGCTCAGAAGTTCATTGAAAATTCCGATGACGAAGGTCTGAAAAAGTTTGAAGAAGAACATGCTGATATCGTTGAACAACGTAAACAGCAACTTCTGCAAGTAGACATGGAACTCAATAAAGAGTCTGAAGTATACTTAGTAACTATTCGTAATGATCAAATTACTGATTCAGTTACAGTTGAGCAATTAGGGAAAATATTGGACTTAATTGAATACAACGAAAATGCTAACTAATGGGATTAGAAGCAGCGAAAAACTTTCTAAGGAATAGACCTGGGTATCTTAAAGAAGGTCCAGACAGGCTTAGTGAAAAGCTGAAATTTCCTAGAGATGTATGTGCTCAAGCACTTAAAGAAGTGAGAGCAGAAAACAAAATGAATAGTCCTCTAGACGAATTCCTAGAGAACAATAGTATAAATAAAAACAGTGTCGATAGTGTCAAGTACTGGCAGACACAATCTGGGGAGCTGAGATATTCGATAGTATCAAAAGATAGTATCAATCCATACGAAGAAGCTAAAGCAGTATTAGAAGAATTTGTTTTAAGCTACTCCCCCAGAGTTCCACAATTTATTAATCATAGGCACACCAACCCAGTAGCTTATGAGATATCCCTCCCAGACCTTCACTACGGAAAGATGGCTGGGCTTACAAATAAAGAGTTAGAGGATCTATACCTCGAGAAGGTGTTTGATTTAGTTCAAAAAGCTGAAGGACTTCAGATTGAGAAATTCATACTCCCTATTGGGAATGATGGAATGAACTCTGAGGGAATGAGGCAGACAACAACAAAGGGTACCCCTCAGCAAGATAATGCTGGATGGAAAGAAACATTTAGAGGCTATTGGACTCTACTTGTAGCAACTATAGATTACCTGTCTAGGATTGCCCCAGTTGATGTAATAGTTATTTCTGGAAATCATGACTACGAGAGAATGTTCTACGTAGGAGATGTATTAGCTGCTTGGTTCAAATACAACGAGAATGTTGAGATTGACAATAGCTATGAGCATCGAAAGTATTTGGAGTATGGAGTTAACATGTTGATGTTCACTCATGGAGATACAGAGAAGATCCAAGATCTCCCCCTAATAATGGCTACTGAACAACCTCAGATGTTCGCAAGAACATTTCATCACGAAGTGCATTGTGGGCATTTGCATAAAGAAATGGTCAATGAGTACAGAGGAATTAAAGTTAGATTCTTACCTTCTATATGCCCTAACGATGAGTGGCACAAGCGGATGGGGTATGAAGCTAAAAGAACTGCACAAGCGTATATATGGAGTAAAAATCGTGGACTTGAGGGATATCTACAAAGCAATGTCAAACATAAATTTTAACAACTCTGACGACGAGTTTGATGATATCGACGATATCGACGATCTCGAAGATTTCTCTTATGAAGAAGAAGTTGAAATCATAGACTCAGCTTATAGGAATGCATTTAAGATTGCTACGGGAGAAATGAATTTCAAGCAATTTATGATGGACTCTGATGGAATACAGTTCTTCGCTTTTGACCCTTCAGACCCAGAAACATTTGAACTGATTATTGATGACATGATTGAGTATTTTGAAGAAACTGAGGAATACGAAAAATGTCAAACTCTTGTAAAATTAAAGAATTCAAAAACGCTTATAAAGGATTTAAATAAGCGATTAAAAACATCTGAGGATGACACTTGATGAGATCGCATACAATTTGATCAACGCTCTTCGTGGGGGTAGAACTAACCACGATGAACATATATCAACTGATCAAATTAAATTTAACATTAAGCATTATCGTGCCGTATTCATTCGTCGTGACTACGCTCGTAATGGTTTAATTACTAGACACTTAGAACAAGATTTAGGGTGTTTAAAACTCATCAAGGTTGATGCCAGCAAATGCTGTGATCTTCCTGTAGATTGTCCTATTTACCGTACTGAAGAAGAGATCCCTAGAACAGTGAGATTCAACTTCAGAGAAGCACTTACCTTCATAGGAGACATTACTGGGTTAGGAAGAATCCCCCAAGTAGAGCCCTATGAAGTTTCTTTTTTACCCTACGATAAATATACAAGGAACCATCCCAAAGCATATATGATAGAGGACTATCTGTATGTCTACAATCCGAAAGGGATGGAGTATATCAACGTAAGAGGAATCTTTGAAGATCCTGAGGAGATAGCAAACTTTGAATGCAATGGGCCTTGCTACGATTCTAAATCTAGATTCCCCATGCCTGCAGATATGGTGAGTGCCATTACTACAGGTATGATGAATGGGGAATTAAAAATACTGGGGATGACATTTGCAGATAGTGAAGCAGATAGATCGCAAGACTATTCCCCACTTAGAATGCCTAATACAATATCTGAAGATTAAAACTTAATAAAATGGGATACAATACAAAAGAAGAGATCTTATTAAACTCTTCAAAAACTAGTTTAGAAGAAAGCCTGGGGAAATGTGGAGGTATTCTCTTGACTACTATAAATGCTACAACTGGAAAATTTATAGCAGTTACAGCTATTGCTGAAGCAACTTTGATAACTGCAGGAACATTAGCTTTACCTAGCGGCACTCCTGTTACAATTCCAGCAGGTATTACTGTATACGGAAGATTTACTTCTCTTACTGCAGGAACAGCTAATGCATTTATAGCATACTACGAGTGTTGATTTAACTAATAAGAATAAGAAATCATGGCTAAGCAATGCATGAAGTGTGGGGGTATGAAATATAAGTCTGGAGGTTCTAAGTTTCCCGATCTTACTGGGGATGGGAAAGTAACTAGAGCTGATGTTCTCAAAGGAAGAGGAGTCATCAAGAAGACTGGAGGTGCTAAGAAGAAAGTTAAAGCTAAAAAATAATTGCAATGGCTTCCCCAGCTTGGCAAAGAAAATCAGGCAAGAATCCCAAAGGGGGTTTGAATGCTAAAGGAAGAGCATCTTATAGAGCTGCAAATCCTGGGAGCAAACTTGGGGCACCACAGCCTGAGGGTGGGAAGAGAAGAAACTCTTTCTGCAAAAGAATGTGTGGAATGAAAGCCAAACTTACTAGCAGCAAGACTGCAAATGATCCTAACTCTAGAATTAACAAAGCTCTACGTGTTTGGAAATGCGGGAGCTGTGCTAACTGGTAACAATGCTTATACAACAAAAAGAATATTTTATAGGGAATACTATAACGGCATTCAGCCTTGCAATGTCCATGTCCCAAATAAACGAACTCTTAACAGCTGCATCTTTATTGGTTGCTATAATCCTTAATGGGCAGTTGTTATACAAGAGAATAACTAAAAAAGATAAAGACTAATTAATTTAAAACAAATGGCACGTAAAGCTAACCTTAAAAAAGGTATGAAGGGTCCACAGAAGATGCGCTACCAAATGGGAGGTGATTTCATGGAACCTAACAAAGAATTGAAGTTTGGAGGTCTGTATGAAAAAGGAGGTTTCAAGAAAAAGAAAGCTGCAGGAAATAACCCGAATGTTATCAGCCCTGCGACATCTGCTTCGTACAGAGTGAAGAAGAAAGACATTCCTTTGAGTCCAACAAATGAAAAGATGAAAGGAATTGTTCAAAATGCATCTGCTATAGGTTACAATAGCAGTTTTGGGGATAAGGGTCAATATCAGCCCCCAATGTCTATAACGAGTTCAATGCTTAAGTCATTAGCTGGTTATGGGGCTGAGAGCAGAGCAAGCATGGGTGCTGCTGAAGTTAAGCCTAAGAAGAAGCAATTAGGTGGTATGATGAAGGGCAACAAAGCAACTGCTAAGCCTCCCATGAAGCCTATGGGTAAGAAGAATAATACTAAAACTACAAAGTTATAATATTATGCCTACAGCAAAGAAACCCGCAAAAAAGCAATACGGGGGTTGTGCAAATTCTAAAAGAGCTGCACAAACTGCTAGAGCTCAAAATAGAAATCGTAGAAACCCAGCAGCTGCAAAAAGAAGAGCAACAAGAGGTTCTGGAAATGGGGCTGCAGGAGTTGGGAAAGTATTGAAGACCGCAGCAGGTCTTACAGTACTTGGACTTATGGCTAAGAAAGCTAAAAATAGTATGTAATTTATAACCCTATATACCTATAATAAAATGATGAAAAAAGCACAACGCGGAGGCTATGCCCCAATGGGAATGGCTAAAGGAGCTGGAAAAATGAAACCTAAATCTCAGTCTAAGCCCTTGACGGCTCGTCCTGGAGCTGCAGCTAAATCTGGATCTAAGCCCTTGGGAGCATGGCCGGGTGGTAAAGCAGCACCGAAGCCCCCCAAAAGAAAGACAGGAGCTATTGGTCTTCAAAAGAGAATTGTTAGAGGCAATTGATTTAAATAAATTGTATGCTCGGTCTTAAAGAGATTTATTCTGCATATTGTAACTCAGTTAAAGAGCCCCTCCCCAAGGAACTATTTACAACATTGATTCAAGAGTTTAATCTTGAAGTTGTTAATAGACTCCTTGAGGGGGAGGCCTTTAACATGAGAAACCATCTCTCTAATATCTGTATTAAGAGAATGCAGAGAAACCCATCATCCCCAACTGTAGATTGGTGGGAAAGTCTGAGATACAAACAAGAGTTATTACAAGAAGGGAAAGAGCTCTATAGCGAAGACAACCCTAAAGGTAATAAATGGTTTATATACTATACAGATCCTTGGTACTGCAAGTACCATTGGGAAAAGCATAGATGCAAAATCCCAAACAAGAGTGCGTATAGATTTACCCCGTCAAGAGGTTTAAAGGGAAATAAAGAGAAGCTCACTAAACTTTTGAAAACTAACGAATTAGCATATTTAAGATTCCAAACTTATGGCAATAAGTAAGACAACCTCCAGTAAAGCAATTATCAGGAAGATATTCAGAGATCTGAACCCTAGTTCAGATAACTGGGTTGAAGATGCTATTGAGTGGATTGGGGAAGCTCTTGAACACATCGGAGCTGCAGCCCAATTGGAGAAGAAATTATGCTTAGTTAATATCAAAGATTACAAAGGAGCTCTTCCTACAGATCTTTATTATATCAACCAAGTAGCTGTAAATAGTTCTGTAAATCCATCTATAGCTACTGAGTTAGATGAATTGCTTGCTAAAGTAGATGACATCTATTATCTGCTTGAGAACAATCCTGCACAGGATCTTACATATCAATTGAGAGATTTTAACTCTA